>ERZ761602.68-NODE-68-length-237909-cov-162.490212_pt1 | contig 237909 bp, 182 predicted proteins | sample MGYA00512165_ERZ761602 | MGnify/ENA primary metagenome ERZ761602 (study PRJEB28899, sample SAMN02445085) | bioreactor sludge metagenome | biome: EBPR sludge; isolation source: Thorneside wastewater treatment plant | place: Australia: Brisbane, Thorneside...
ATCTTTGCATATATACATCAGGCAGGGTTTGCGGATTTCTCTCATCATCCCATGTAATAACAAAACTTCCGTCATTGTTCATTGCAATTTTTGGGCTGTAACAATGCGCATTTGCCTGGCTGACGCTATCAATGCCTCCCAGCTTAACTCCGCTGCTATCGAAGCGCTGGAAAAACACCTGTATCTTGGAATTGAAAGTATGGGCTTTAGCCCAACATATTACAAAATTACCTAAGCTGTCAGAAGAAATTGACATACCTTGGTGAGATACAGGAAAACTTGTAGAATAACTTGTATCAATTATTCTAACAGGATTTTCGTACTGGTTAGCATTTTTATCAAATCTTTGGTAATAAATTGAATAATATTGATTTGAATTATTTATAAAAACATTCACTAAAGCTAACACAAACCTTCCGTTTTTTTGCATTGTAATACCGCTCAAGCCAAATGAATCCTGGCTCACTATCCTGAAATTGCTACCAATAGCAGTTCCGTTCTTATCATATCTCTGGCAATAGAGGTCATAAAAACCGGTTTGAATATAATTGCGGCCGTCATTCCATACAATCAAAAAGTTACCGGCGCTATCAACAGCTATTTGTGAATTAACCTGTGAGCTCACACCAAGATCGTCATTAACTTTGAAATCAGGGATGTATGCATCAAGCCATTGAGCATAAACAGTGGTATTAAACAGGCAGTAGCAAATTGCAGCTATAAAGAAGTTTCTATTCAATTGGTTTTTCAATTTCATAGCGTTAGTGTTTTTTTTAATTATCAAAGCGAAAAGGCGTGTTATAGCAAACAGAGGCTTAATACCGGTACGCGGCTCGTTTTCTGAATTTTTACATCTAAGGCTTTTCATAACTACCCGGGTTAGGTTAGTAATTACAACACAATCGTAACATTCACAAATTACTCAGGATGACGTCACTATGTGTTTTTTGTAATCATAAAATAATACTAAATTTTTGATAAATCAATATCATTTCTGTTAAGAAAGGTATATTGGGGTTAGTTGAATTTTGTAAGATTTCTCAGGACTTAACTCTTCATTGAGAGTTAAATGCGTAATAGGTATATTTGTAAATAATTAAAATTCCAAATGAATAAGCCAAAACGTCATATTTTTCCTTTTTTCACAGGAAAACTTACGCCGTTTAACTCACTTATTCTGATAGTTTTTACTGTTCTTTCTAATTTTTGCGCAATTGCAGAATCAAGCAGTTCAGCAGGTGATTTCACTTCTGTTGACAGGCTGATCGAAAACGGAATAACTTCCGGCGCGTACCCATCGGCAGTATTGGTGGTGGGCAGTTCAAAGGGAATAATATACCAGAATGCTTACGGCAGGCTGACATACGGCGAAGAATCACCCGCAACTACCATGAAAACCATCTACGATCTTGCTTCGGTAACAAAAGTGATTGCAACAACAGCCGCAATTATGCGCTTGTATGATGAAGGTAAAATTGATCTTAATGCGCCGGTATCTCAGTACATACCTGAATTTGGCACAAACGGCAAAACGGATATTACGGTTTATAACCTGCTTGTGCATAATTCCGGTTTAACCGCATGGACGCCGTTTTACCAGGACCCTGATATGGACACACCGCAAAAAGTTAAAAACGCGATCTACAATTGCCAAAAGGAATACGAAACCGGTTCACGGACATTGTACAGCGACTACAACGCTTTTTTGCTGGGAGAAATTGTTGAGCGCATCAGCGGAAAGAAGCTGGATGTGTTCTGCAGAGAGAGCATTTTCAGCAAGCTTAATATGACCGATACATACTTCCTTGTACCAATGACGGAAGATTACAGAATTGCGCCAACCGAAAATGATACATACTGGCGCAAGCAGCTTCTTGTTGGATATGTTCATGATGAACTTGCGGCAATACTCGAGGGTGTATCCGGTAATGCGGGGTTGTTTTCAACGGGACCTGATCTATTTAAGTTTATGCAGATGATGCTCAATAACGGAATTTACACAGATGAACGCAGAATGTCTCCGCAGCCCATGCAGGATACAATGTATCAAAGCGGCACGGTTGAGCTTTTCACTTCAAAAGCTACAGGACTTGGTTACAGCACATCAAGGGCTTTGGGATGGGATACAAAACCGGAGCCAACCAAATATCCGCCGCCATGCGGCAGCAGGTTTTCTGCAAGCTGCTTCGGGCATACGGGTTATACAGGCACATCAGTTTGGTGCGATAAGGAAAAAGACCTCATTGTTATCTTTCTTACCAACCGTGTTTACCCCAACCGTTCAAGCGAAGAAGTAAGGAGCATAAGACCCAAAGTGCATGATGAAGTTTGCAAAATATTAGGCTACTAAAACATTATGAAAAGAATATCTACACAAAAAAAATAAAATAACTTATAAGGTATATAAAATAACATGAAAGCTTTTAAAAACGAACCGTTTACAGATTTCACAAATTCAAAAAACGCAGCAAAATTCCGTGAAGCTTTATCCAAGGTTAAAGGCGAGCTTAACAATGAATACCCGCTTGTAATTGGCGGAGAAAGAATTTTCACAGAAGATAAGATAACATCTATCAATCCTTCAAATACGAATGAAGTAATAGGCAGAGTTTCGAAGGCTACGCCTGAAATGGCGAACAGAGCCATTGAAACAGCTTACGCAAAGTTCGAGGAATGGAAAAGAGTTCCTGCCAAAAAACGCGCTGACTTTTTACTAAAAGCCGCTAAAATTATGCGTAAGCGCAAATTTGAATTTGCGGCATGGATGGTTTACGAAGTAGGCAAAAACTGGGCTGAAGCGGATGGTGATGTAGCCGAGGCAATTGACTTCATGGAGTTCTATGCCAGAGAAATGATGCGTTATGAAAAAGGCGTTAAGCTTGTTAAGATAAAAGGCGAAGAGAATAAACAGAAATACATCCCCCTTGGCGTTGGTGTTGTAATTCCGCCATGGAATTTTCCGCTGGCGATATTGGTAGGTATGACAACCGCTTCTTTTGTAACAGGTAACACAGTTGTGCTTAAACCTTCAAGCGACTCACCTGTAATAGCATGGAAGTTTATGGAGCTGCTTGAAGAAATTAAATTACCCGCAGGTGTTGTAAATTTCCTGCCGGGTTCCGGCGGTCTGATTGGTGATATGATCGTTGAGCATCCGCTCACAAGATTCATTTCATTCACAGGTTCGCGCGAAGTTGGTTTACATATAAACCAGCTTGCGGCAAAACCTCAGCCGGAGCAAAAGTGGATAAAACGCGTTACTGCTGAAATGGGCGGTAAGGATTCCATTGTAGTGGATAGTGAACTGAAATCAATTGATGACGCTGCGGCAGGTGTAGTAGCGGCAGCGTTCGGCTTCCAGGGCCAGAAATGCTCAGCATGCTCGAGAGTAATTGTGCACGAAAAGATCTACGATAAATTCATTGACCTGCTTGTTGATAAAGCATCGGCAATTAAAGTGGGTCCCGCAGAAGATAACCCGGGAATGGCCGCAGTTATTAACAGGAAATCTGAAGAGAGTATTCTTAATTACATCAAAAAAGGTGTTGATGAAGGCGGCAGGATTGTATTTGGCGGAGCCAAAGCAAGCGATGCCGGATTTTTCATTCAGCCTACTATTATAGCTGATGTAAAGCCCACCGATACAATAGCCCAGGAAGAAATATTCGGACCTGTTCTTGCGGTTATTAAGGCTAAGGATTTTGACGAAGGTCTTGAGATCGCGAACAACACTGAATTCGGTTTAACCGGAGCGGCATATTCAAAAGATAAAAAGAAGATCAAAAAAGCCGCGGAAGAGTTCTTTGTAGGCAACCTGTACCTGAACAGGAAATGTACCGGCGCGCTGGTTGGGGTTCACCCCTTTGGCGGCTACAATATGAGCGGAACCTGCTCTAAAGCAGGCGGATTTGATTACCTGCTGCTTTTCATGCAGACCAAGGTAGTTGCAGAGAAAATATATAAATAGTACAAATTGCCTGCCTATGATGTAATAATAGCCGGCGCGGGCATAGTCGGACTTGCCACCGCGCTTGGCGTTCTGGAACAAGATCCGGAGGTTAAGCTTCTTATACTTGAAAAAGAGGCCGGCGAAGCAAGGCATCAAACCGGTAACAACAGCGGAGTGATACATTCGGGGATATATTATAAACCCGGAAGCCTTAAGGCTGTTAATTGCATAACAGGTTACAACCTGCTTCTGGAGTTCTGCAGAAAGCATGGTATATATTTTGATATTTGCGGCAAAGTCATTGTTGCAGTAAGCCAAAGCGAGGTACCCGGTCTGAATGCAATTTATGAGCGCGGGCTTGCCAACGGACTTGATAAAATACGATTGATCGGGAAAGAAGAGCTCAAGGAGCGGGAACCGCATGCCTCAGGGGTTAAAGCTATATATGTACCGTACACCGGTATAATTGATTATAAAGCAGTTGCGAAAAAATACGCCGAACTTATTGTTAAAGCCGGCGGCGAGATTCAATTCAGCTCAAAGGTAAAAAATATTCGCAGCAATGATAAGTTATATGATGTAGAAACATCGTCAGGTTCTTTTAATACCAAAGTATTTGTCAATTGCTGCGGTTTGCAGTCAGATGAAGTTGCGGGTTTAACCGAACGTAAAGTCGATACCAGGATCATTCCGTTCAGGGGTGAGTATTACAAGATAAGACCTGAAAGAAGACATCTGGTTAAAAATTTGATCTACCCGGTTCCTGATCCGGCATTTCCCTTCCTGGGGGTACATTTTACCAGGATGGTAACAGGCGAAGTTGAAGCGGGTCCGAATGCTGTGCTTGCTTTCAAAAAAGAAGGTTACACAAGAACATCATTGAGCGCTAAAGATTGTTTCAGGATATTCACATGGAATGGGTTTTATAAGATAGCATCGAAGTATTACAAAACGGGTTTCGGCGAATTCAGAAGGTCATTCAGCAAGAAGGCATTTGTTAAAGCATTGCAAAGGCTGATGCCTGAAATAACCGAAAGTGATCTCATTGCCGGCGGCGCCGGCGTAAGGGCTCAGGCCATAAGCAAGGATGGCAGGCTTATTGATGACTTCCTGATACATGAGAACGGAAATATAATAAACGTTCTGAATGCGCCCTCCCCTGCCGCTACATCAAGCATTGCAATTGGCAAAACAATTGCTGAGAGAATTAAATTGAGATTGTGAAATTAAAATAAAACATTTCAGCTATGAAAATTGTAAAGTTTTTTACCGCGCTTCTGGTTGTTGGTTTTTTGGTTAACTGCAGCAAGATAACAGAAAAGGTAGAAGAGAAGGTTAACGAAAAGGTCAATGAGAAGATCGATGAGAATCTGAAAAAAATTGATTCCTCGCTTGACAGGAAGTCAATTGATTCACTGATGAAGCAGCTGGATACTTTAAAAACAAAAGCCGATTCGTTGCTGCTTGAGGAATCTGACAAAAGATCAAAAAAATCTAAATAGGGGCTGCGATCTAAAATTTGAAAATACCCATATTATTAGCGGCCCTCACATTTGCATTTCTCGGCTTGACAGCCGGATGCGGTATGTTTGGCAAAAAGAAGTTTGAAGATACCGATACATACAGGGAAATGATCCGCATTCAGGAAGAGACTGATAAGAAGCTGGATTCCATAAGGCGCGAAAATTACAAACAGGTAAATGATTCTGTAAACACAGGATTTAAGTTAAAGCTGGATTCTCTAAAGCGAAGCACTGATTCGCTTGAGAAAGAACTGGAAAAGAGCATACAGAATCTTAAAAACAGCAGGAAGTAACCAATATGTATAAAGTGTTTTCAATGGGGCTGCTGTTTCTTATTTTTTACAGCGGGTGTACGAAGAAACCGGATGAGAATGAACTCCGTGAAATACAGCGGAAAGCTGATTCAGTTAACAGGCACAAAGCGCTTGAGGAAAAACTCAAACTGTATGATTCACTGGCATTGCAATTGGATTCCGCAAAAATAAAATAGAACATAATTAATTATTAACTTTTTCAGATAATAAAATGAAAATACACGAATACCAGGCAAAACAGATATTACTTAAATACGGCGTACCGGTACAGAACGGCATACCCATTAAAAGTATTTCTGAATTTGAGGGCGCGCTCAGCACACTTCAGTCACACGGCATAAACCAGTTTGTTGTAAAATCACAGATACACGCCGGCGGCAGAGGCAAAGGTAAGGTTTACAATCCGGCAAACCGCGAGGAGCTGATACTTGACGGCGGAGTCAAATTCACAACCGATGCAGTTAAAGCTAAAGAATACGCCGAAAAAATTCTTGGAAACCTGCTGGTGACTCACCAAACGGGAGACGAAGGAAAGCTTGTTCAGACTCTCTTCATAACCGAAGGACTTGATTACACTCACGAATTCTACATAGGAATTCTGCTTGATAGAACCGTTGGCAAAAATGTGATCATGGCATCAACCGAAGGCGGTGTAGAAATTGAAAAAGTAGCCGAAGAGACTCCCGAAAAAATTATAAAAGAATGGGTTGATCCCAATATAGGATTCCAGTCATTCCAGGCCAGGAGGCTCGCTTTCGGGCTTGGGTTAACAGGTGAGGTTTTTAAGAACTTCATACCATTTATAACTGCCCTTTACAAAGCCTATGAAGCAAGTGACGCTTCGCTTATCGAAGTGAATCCAATGGCTATACTGAATGATAACAAAATAGTCGCGCTTGACGCGAAAATCACACTTGATGATAACGCGATGTTCAGGCACAAAGATTACCCTGAGTTAAGGGATATAAACGAAGAAGACCCGCTTGAAGTGGAGGCTTCAAATTTCAATCTTAATTACGTTAAACTTGATGGCAACGTGGGCTGTATGGTCAACGGCGCGGGACTTGCAATGGCGACAATGGATATAATTAAGCTTGCAGGCGGTGAGCCGGCAAACTTTCTGGATGTGGGCGGCGGAGCTTCAAAAGAAACCGTTGAAAACGGTTTCAAGATCATCTTAAGCGATCCGAATGTTAAGGCTATACTTGTTAATATATTCGGCGGAATTGTAAGATGTGATAGAGTCGCAGGCGGTATCATTGAAGCTGCGAAAAATATTAATATACAGGTTCCCGTTGTGGTAAGACTTGCCGGTACTAACGCCGATATTGCAAAGAAGATGCTTGATGAATCAGGCCTGGCGATAATAGCAGCAGAAGGATTCAAAGATGCTGCAGAGAAGATAACACAGGTTTTGAGCAAATAGCAAATAGCAATGAGCAATGAGCAACGAACAATGAATAAATCATATCCAAAAATTACAATTAATAGCGAAGAAGTATTGAAAAGAGATCGGGAGAAACCTGAAGAAGAAGCATGGGCACATTTACAACAAATAGATGAGTGATATCTATTCAAAATATGAACCGGTAATAGGGCTTGAAGTTCACGCGCAGCTAAAGACAAAAAGCAAAGCTTTTTGTAAGTGCTCCACTGAATTCAACGCGCCGCCGAATACCAATGTGTGTCCCGTTTGTTTGGGTCACCCCGGTACGCTGCCTGTTCTGAATAAGAACCTGGTGGAGTTTATATTAAGGCTCGGTACGGCTACAAATTGCAGCATCAGGGAAAGATCTATCTTCGCAAGGAAGAATTATTTTTATCCTGATCTGCCCAAGGGATACCAGATCTCGCAGTATGATCAGCCGATATGCGAGCAAGGCAAAGTTGAAATTGAAAGCAAAACTATTGGCATAACGCGCATTCACATGGAAGAAGACGCGGGTAAATCGATCCATGATATGTCTTCGGATGAGTCACTGGTTGATTTGAACCGCTGCGGCGTGCCGCTTATAGAAATTGTGAGCGAACCAGATATGCGGAATTCTGAGGAAGCCTATGACTATTTAACAATGCTGAAGCAGCTTGTTATTTATTTGGATATCTGTGACGGAAATATGGAAGAAGGAAGCCTGAGGTGTGACGCTAATGTATCTGTCAGACTTAAAGGCGCTGATAAATTCGGCACCAAATGCGAAGTAAAGAACCTGAATTCTTTCCGCAACGTTGCAGATGCTATAGATCATGAAATAAAGCGGCAGATCGAGCTCATTGAAAACGGCGGAGAAGTTATCCACCAAACAATGACTTATGACGCAAAGGCCAAAGCTACTATCCCAATGCGTTCTAAAGAAGAAGCGCATGATTATCGTTACTTCCCGGAGCCTGATCTTGTTACGGTTTATATAGATGATGAGTGGAAGCAGAAGATAAAGGAAAATCAGCCGGAACTGCCGGGCGAAAAGACAAAGAGGTTCATTGAAGAATACTCGCTCCCCCGCTACGATGCCGGGGTATTGACCCAAAACAGGGAGCTTGCTGCCTACTTTGAATCGGTGGTTAAAGCCACAGATAAAAAGAGTTACAAGACTGCAAGCAACTGGGTGATGGGGGAAGTTATGCGCGCGCTAAACGACAGGAAAATCAATATTTCTGAGTTCAATATTACAGGCGAAAATATGGCTTCACTTATTAATTTGATTGCAGATGGCAAGATTTCTAACAATATTGCAAAGGAAGTTTACCAGGAAATGCTTTCAAAACCTGCCGGTGAGCCCGCGCAGGCGCCGGAATATATAGTTAAGGAAAAGAATCTTCTTCAGGTTACTGATTCAGGCGAGATAGAAAGTATAATAAAGAAGGTACTGGATGAGAGTCCAAAAGAAGTTGAGCGTTACAAGGCCGGCGAAGTGAAACTGCTGGGCTTGTTTGTTGGAAAAGTAATGAAGGAATCAAAGGGGAAAGCAAATCCCAAAACAGTAAACGAACTTATAATAAAGAATTTAGGCAATAACTGAGGCGGTTCTTAGAAGCCGCAAATGAACGGAGAATACCAATGCCGAATAAAAAACTGATAGTTGCAAACTGGAAAATGAACAAAGGGCTTGTGCAGTCACAGCAGTTTGTTGATGAACTGAAAACATTTACCGATAAACATAAATTAACCGAAACAGAAGTAGTACTTTGCCCCCCATTTACTTCACTTGATACCGTAAGTAAAAAGATAAGCGGTACTCAGGTAAAACTTGGCGCGCAGAACATGTACTTTGAATCAATTGGCGCATATACCGGAGAAATTTCCGCGGGAATGCTGAAATCATGCGGATGCGAGTATGTAATACTGGGTCACTCAGAGCGCAGGCAGTATTTCCATGAAACAAACGCTATTGTAAACAAAAAAGTCTTGAAAGCGCTTGATGAAGGCTTAAAGCCTATTGTTTGCCTGGGTGAAAATCTGCAGGAGCATGAAGATAAGTTAACAGAATCCGTAATAGAAGAACAGCTTACAGCCTGTTTAACCCACGTAAGCGAAGAAGGAATAGGCAACGTAACAATTGCGTACGAACCGGTATGGGCCATTGGCACAGGCAAAAATGCGACTGCGCACCAGGTTGAGGCGGCGCATAACTTCCTTAGAAAAAAACTGAAAAAAATGTATAACGAGGATATTTCAAAGAATATCAGGATAATTTACGGGGGCAGTGTAACACCGGATAACGCTAAAGAATTGTTCGCTTCGCAGACAGTGAACGGCGGATTAATAGGCGGCGCATCGCTTGAAGCGGAGAAATTCATAAAAATAATTAACGCATCAAATACGAACATAAATAAATAGTCACAGCAGAGTTAATAACAAATCAATATATAAGGTAACTATAATATGAAGGAAGTAGTAATAGTATCAGCGGCGCGTACGGCAGTTGGAGCGTTTAACGGCAGTTTAAGCGGTTTCACCGCCCCGCAGCTTGGAGCAATTGCAATCAAAGAAGCTGTCAAAAGAGCAGGTATAAAACCCGGAGAAATTGATGAAGTTTTAATGGGTAATGTTCTGCAGGGCGGAATCGGGCAGGCGCCTGCAAGGCAGGCATCACTTGGCGCGGGAATTCCCGACACAGTTTCAGCCACCACGATAAACAAAGTATGCGGTTCAGGCTTAAAATCAGTGATGCTGGGCGAGCAGGCTATCAAAGCCGGCGATGCGGAAATTATTGTAGCAGGCGGTATGGAATCGATGACAAACGCTCCGTACATACTAAAAAAAGCCCGCAACGGTTACAGAATGGGTAACGGCGAGATATTTGATCTTATGATACATGACGGACTATGGGATCCATATGGCAATAAACATATGGGTATGCTGGGCGAGCAGTGCGCAACAGAACATAAAGTATCCAGGGAAATGCAGGATGAATTCGCAAAGGGTTCCTACGAAAAAGCTATAGATGCTATTAAGCAGGGTTATTTTAAGGATGCGATAGCCCCCTTTGAAATGAAAGACAGGAAAGGAAACGTAACTGTTTTTGATACAGATGAAGACCCGGGTAAAGTTAACTTCGAAAAGGCGTTTTCATTAAAGCCTGTATTTACAAAAGAAGGTACAATTACAGCATTCAACGCTTCAAATATAAATGATGGCGCAGGCGCTGTTGTGCTAATGTCAAAGGAACAGGCAGCAAAAAGCGGCGCTAAACCTATGGCAAGAATAGTTGCGCAGGCTACACATTCACATGCGCCGGAATGGTTCACAACAGCGCCTGGATATGTTATCGAGAAGGTCTGCAAAAAAGCGGGCCTCACCAAGGATGATATTGACCTGTTTGAGATCAACGAAGCGTTCGCAGTTGTAAGCTGCGCAGTGAATCAGATAGCAGGTATTGATCCCGCAAAGGTTAACGTGACTGGCGGAGCAATCGCAATAGGACACCCTATTGGCGCATCAGGAGCAAGGCTGCTTATTACATTGATGTACAATCTCCACAGGCTTAACAAGCGCTACGGACTTGTAACGCTCTGCAACGGCGGCGGAGAAGCAACAGCAATAATAATTGAGAAAATTTAACTTCAATTTTAAAAATGAATATTCAGAACATTTCAGTCATAGGTTCAGGAACAATGGGCAATGGAATTGCACATGTTTTTGCATTATACGGTTACAAAGTTACATTAATTGATATCAAAGCTGAATTCCTTGAAAGATCAATTAAAACTATCACGGGAAATCTTGAGCGCCAGTTAAAAAAGGAAGCTATTACCAAGGAGAAGATGGATTCCGCGCTGGCTAATATTAAAACTTCAACAAATCTTACTGACGCAAAAGACTCAGAGCTTGTAATAGAAGCTGCTACCGAGAATTTTGAGATCAAGAAAAATATTTTCAAAACACTTGATGATAACTGCAAAGCTGAGGCGATACTGGCAAGCAATACATCATCAATTTCTATAACAGAAATAGCGGCGTTCACCAAAAGACCTGATAAGGTTATCGGTATGCATTTTATGAATCCTGTGCCCGTGATGAAACTAATTGAAGTAATACGTGGACTCGCAACAAGCAATGAAACATACGCAGTAATTAAGGAGCTTTCCGAAAAGATCGATAAAGTTCCGGTAGAAGTGAACGATTATCCCGGCTTCATTTCAAACAGGATACTTCTTCCTATGCTGAATGAAGCAATGTACTGTGTAATGGAAGGCGTTGCCACTCCGGAAGCGATAGATAACGTCATGAAGCTTGGAATGGCGCATCCCATGGGACCGCTTACGCTAGCTGATTTTATCGGGCTGGATGTATGCCTTTCAATTATGGAGGTACTCCATAACGGTTTGGGCGATTCAAAGTACCGCCCATGTCCCCTGCTGAAAAAAATGGTAGCCGCAGGTTACCTTGGCAGAAAATCAGGCAAAGGATTTTACGATTACGCTAAGAAATAAAACAAATAAATAAATACTACAATGGATTTTAACTTTACAGAAGAGCAAATTGCAATAAGGGATACTGCCCGTGATTTCGCTCAAAACGAAATAGCTCCTTCAACAATTGAACGCGACATTAAAGCAGAATTCCCTTTTGAGATAGTAAAAAAGCTGGGTGAATTCGGGTTTATGGGCATGATGGTTCCGCCTGAATGGGGCGGCGCCGGTTTTGACGCTGTAAGCTATGTTCTTGCAATGGAAGAAATTTCAAAGGTCGATGCCTCAGTTGGCGTGATCATGTCAGTGAATAATTCACTGGTTTGCTACGGTATAAATCACTGGGGAACTGACGCACAGAAGGAAAGATTCCTGAAACCGCTTGCCTCAGGCGAGAAGCTGGGTTGTTTTTGCTTAAGCGAACCTGAAGCCGGAAGCGACGCGACACAGCAGAAGACCGAAGCCATAAAAGACGGCGACTATTATATACTCAACGGAATTAAGAACTGGATAACCAATGGCAAAAACGCGGATATTTATTTTGTCCAGGCAATGACCGATAAAGAAAAAGGACATAGAGGGATTTCTACTTTCCTTATTGATAAGGGAACCGAGGGACTTGAAACCGGTCTAAAAGAAGATAAGCTTGGTATCAGAAGCAGCGATACATGCACTGTAAGTTTTAACAACTGCAGGGTGCATAAAGATCAGCTTCTTGGCGGAGAAGGCATGGGATTCAAAATAGCCATGGAAACTCTAAACGGCGGAAGGATTGGCATTGCGGCGCAGGCATTGGGAATTGCGCAAGCATCACTTGAAGCCGCCACAAAATACGCAAAGACAAGAAAAGCTTTTGGCAAACCAATTTCAGATCTGCAGGCAATTCAGTTCAAACTTGCAGATATGGCAACTAATGTTGAAGCAGCAAGGAACCTGGTACTGCATGCGGCATGGAATAAAGATCAGGGGCTCCCCTATGCTTCAGAAGCGGCAATGGGCAAATTGCTTGCAAGCAAAACCGCGGTAAATAACGCTTTGGAAGCTATTCAGATACACGGCGGTTACGGATATGTAAGGGAATACCTGGTTGAACGATATTTGCGCGACGCTAAGATAACAGAGATATATGAAGGAACATCTGAGATTCAGAAAGTTGTTATTTCAAGGGCATTGCTGAAGGATTAGTTTGCGAGTAAAAGTAGAGTTCTTTAGGGTGATCTTCTCTAATTTGAGTTTTTAAGCTTAGCATAACAAAGATTCCTGCTTTCGCAGGAATGACAAAGAAACAGAGTAACAAAAAACCTGGCAGGTTTCAATAACCTGCCAGGTTTTGTTTTTAGAAAACTAAAATGGATTACAGACTGAAGTAGAACCTTAATGTTATATCAACGCTGTTCATATCTTTGGCGAAGCGTGTTGCGAAAGGCTGTGATGTATCCTGTTTAAGAGGAATGATGTTATAACTCAACTCACCGCCAAATCCAAACTGGCCGCCTGTACCTGTGAACCCTGAAATTACCCTGAAGAGCGGAGCCCACTGGCTGGTCGTAATACCCTGTCTATAAACACCATCACCTCCGTAAATTGCAAAAGTATTAGGCAAGTTGTTATATACCACATCATTTTCTTCTCTAACCCACACTGCGCCCGCGCCGCCGCCAATAAAGAATAATCTTCCAAATCCCTTTTGCTTAAACAACGGGAAGAACCTCACGTTAATTGCAAGCGGCAGAGCAATAATACCATTTGTGCTTGTATGAGCGTATTGGTATGTGCTGCCAGTAGATGTAAACTGCGGATTCAGAGTATAATCGACTTGTTTATTATTGCTGGTAAAAAGGATAGTCGGCGAAAATTCAAGTGTAACCGCTTTTGCAATAGAAAAGCCAAAGAAGAGATTTATATTAGTTAAAAATGTACCATTCCTTGTATCAAGGATCGGAAAAGCCGAGCTCATAAAAGAGTTTGTGAATATCATGAATGAATAGCCTGCCCCAAAATACGATGTCACTGTTTTTCTGGTCTTAAGCTGGAAGTTTTTCTTATACACTGATTTTGCATCCTGCTCTTTATAGCCTTCAAAGTTCTCTTTATTTTTCAAAAAGCTCTTGCTCTCGCTTAGTCTCATTTCAGGTAACTGCTGCGCAAAAACACTGCATGAAAGCAAAGCGATAACAAGCAGTAACTTAGTATAAAATTGCATTACGAATTTCTCCTTTATTGAATTAGAAGTTTTGCACTCTTAATTGAACTGAATCTTTACAAAGATACTAAAATATTACAGAATATACCTGCTTAGATCCCTGTTTTTCACAATATCCTTAAGTTTTTCATTCACAAGTTCTTTATCAACAACAATTTTTTTCTCGGCATTTTTATCAGGGGTATTGTACAATATTTCTTCAAGTACAGTAGAAAGTATTGTATGCAGTCTTCTTGCTCCGATATTTTCGACCTGCTCATTTACTTCGGCCGCAATTCTTGCAACTTCAAATATACCATCATCTTCGAATATAAGTTCAACTCCCTCTGACTTCAACAGTGCTTCGTACTGCTTTAAAAGTGCGTTTTGCGGCTGCGTTAATATCTTAACAAAGTCTTCTTCGGTCAGGCTATTGAGCTCTACCCTTATTGGGAATCTTCCCTGCAGTTCAGGTATCAGATCGCTTGGTTTAGCCACATGGAACGCGCCGCTTGCGATAAAAAGCACATGATCAGTTTTAACTGAGCCGTATTTTGTTGTAACACTCGAGCCTTCAACAATCGGCAGCAGGTCACGCTGCACGCCTTCGCGTGAAACATCGGGTCCCTGCCCTTTGCCCTGGGGTCCCGCAATTTTATCTATTTCATCAATAAATACTATCCCGTATTCCTGAACCCTTGAAATTGCTTCTTTAATAACGGAATCCATATCTATCAGCTTATGCGCTTCTTCCTGTACAAGCACTACGCGCGCTTCTTTTACAGTCATTTTACGTTTCTTCATCTTCTTGGGCATTACGCTGCTGAAGAGATCCTGCAGGTTTACGCCAAGGTCATCAAGTCCAATAGGACCCATTACCTGCATCATCGGCATTCCATCGCCTGAAATATCAATCTCGATCACCCGTTCATCAAGCTCGCCTTTTTGCAGCTTCTCCCGGAATTTCTCGCGGGTCTTGAAGTTATCTTCTTTTTCTTCTTCCGCAGCGGGCGCCGGAGCTGAAAATCCCAGAGTCGCCTGAGCTGCATTGCCTTCTTCGTGTTTTTTCTTTACGGGCGGAATAAGTATATCCAGCAATCTTTCCTCAGCAAGGTATTCAGCTTTCTTTTGTACTTCAACGCTCTTTTCTGATTTCACCATGGTGACGCCCAGATCGGTAAGCTCACGCACAATTGATTCCACATCCCTGCCAACGTATCCCACTTCTGTGAATTTTGACGCTTCAACCTTAATAAACGGCGCATTTGAAAGTTTTGCCAGCCTGCGGGCAATTTCCGTTTTTCCAACACCTGTGGGTCCGATAAGTATGATATTATTCGGCATTATTTCTTCACGCAATCCGTCAGATATCTGTTTTCTTCTCCACCTGTTGCGCAAAGCAATTGCCACAGATTTCTTCGCGTTATTTTGCCCAATGATATATTTATCAAGCTCGCCTACTATTTGTGAGGGGGTTAATTCTTTTATCAAAGAATTCTGCTCATCGGTTTCAGCCTCAGTAGTTTTGGTTACTTTTTTTGCCCTGGGTTTCTTTTCGGGCTTTCCGTTTTCAACAGGTTTACCTGTACTTTCAGCGCTGCCGTTTGAGTTTTCAGTTATTACTTTATCAATTGTATTTTCTGACATTTTAAAGATTTGCTCTTTCTATAAATTTTTAATTTAAAAAGGGTTATAAATATCGTTATTCAAGTTCTTCAATTGTAACGCTGTGGTTTGTATAAATACAGATATCAGCCGCTGTGTTCAAAGATTCCTTAACAATTTCTGCCGAAGGCAGCGCGGAATATTTGATCAGCATCCTTGCGGCAGCGGTAGCAAAGCTTCCACCCGAGCCTATGGCTACAATTCCGTCATCAGGCTCGATAACATCACCATTGCCTGAAATTATGAAAGCATGTTTATTATCCATCACAGCCAGCAAGGCCTCGAGCCTGCGTAAATATCTGTCAGTACGCCAATCCTTGGCAAGTTCAACAGCTGCTCTTGGCAAGTTGCCTTTGTATTGCTCAAGCTTTGCTTCGAATTTTTCAAATAGCGTCAACGCATCTGCAGTTGAGCCGGCAAAGCCGGCGAGTACTTTATTATTATAGATCTTTCGAACTTTTTTTGTATTATGCTTTAAAACTGTGTTTGAAACGGTTACCTGTCCGTCGCTTCCCATTGCGGCTTTACCATCTTTAATTAAACCAACAACAGTAGTACTTCTTATCTTGTTATCCAATTGCGCTCCTAAAATTATATTCTTTACTTATAAAATCATATATTTAGCAATAAAATTCCGCTAAACATACTAATATTCATTAATATTATAATTAGTTCAATATTATTTTTCTTCTTAAAGTAGCTTTGGGTATTTTCATGTTTTCACGGTATTTAGCAACAGTCCTTCGTGCAAGGTTAAATCCTTCTTTGTTCATCATTTCCGCTATTTTATCATCGCTAAGCGGTTTGGATTTATCTTCCTTTTCAATCAAATCCCTGATCTTATCCATAAAAATCTTGTTAGAAACATCCTCGCCGCTTTCAGTTTTCATAGCCGCAGAAAAGAAATATTTCAGATCAAAAATACCGAAATCAGTCTGAACATACTTGCCTCTTACTACCCTGCTTACGGTTGAAATATCCATACTGATATCTTCGGCGATATCCTTTTCGAACATTGGCTTAATATTTTCACCGTGCGAGGTGAAAAATTCCATCTGCCTTGCAACAATTGCATTCATAATCTTAAGCATGGTATTTCTTCTGGATTCAATAGCATTAATAAACCATCTGGCTGACTCAATCTTATTTTTAAGGAAATCTTTGGTATCCTTTTCGGTTGATTTATCCTTAAGCATTTCCATGTACTTTTTACTGATCTTGATACCCGGTTTTGAGCTGCCGGTGAGTTCAACTTTCAGACTGCCTTCAACTTCTTTTACGATAAAATCGGGGATGATATAATCAGCGGCTATATCCTGTTTACCGGGAGCGGGATTAAGCCTGTGAATTATCTCAAACAACTCATTCACCTTTTCAAGATTTACATCAAGAAGTTTTGCCAGTTTTTCGAAGTGTTTTAACTTAAATTCCTCGAAATATTCATTTATCATACTTAAACACAGCCTGCGGTCATCATCTGTTAAGCCGTTTGAGCTGTCATTTAATTGTATTGAAAGGCATTCCTGCAGATTTCTTGCCGCAATACCCGGCGGATCGATATTCTGAACCATACGCAGAACACTCTCGATCTTTTCCATTCCCGGTTCAATCGAGTATTTTTCAGTGATGTCCTCTTTAATTTCTTCCAAAGATATTCTCAGGTAACCGTCATCTTCAAGGTTCCCGAGAATTTCCTCAGCTATTATCAATTCATCAGTATCAAGCCCCATGCTGTAAACCTGTTCAAGCGGTGTTTCTTTCTGTTTGCCCTGTTTATTCAGCAGGTAATCTGTTCGTTCTTCATCTGTACCCGAAAAATTGCTGCTGTAATTGCTTCGCTCATTGTAGCTGTTCCAGTTACCGTTATCATATATCTCCCCGGGAGAAGTTTCCGTTTTATCTTCGGTGTCTATGTTATCTTCCAGCACAGGATTCTCTTCAAGCTGCTTCTTTATTTCCTGCTCAAGAGCAATTGTAGGGATGGCGAGCAGCAGCTGAGCCTGAATAGCCTGCGGTGATAATTTTTGCTGCTGAAACTGTCCCTGAGTATTTTTTAACATTAATTATTGATAGCTTATTTTAAATCGTTTACCCGGAAGCTGTTCAACTATTCCTTTGAATTCCATATTCAGCAATGTGACCAACGAATCTGATATATTCAATCCCGATTTCTCTGATATGAAATCTATGTGAATTGGCTCCAGATTCATCAAAAATGTATCATAAACCAGCTTTTCATTGCCGTTGAGTTCCGGTATTTCGTTTACTTTTATTGAATTGCCATTTGCGCTGTTAAGTTTCAATCCGTTCAGTTTGCCGGTGAGCTCAACCAGTATATCATCAAGATTTTCGACAAGTTTGGCCTGCCCGTTTTTGATAAGAGCATTTGTGCCGCTGCTTACTTTTGATGTGATATATCCCGGAACGGCAAACACTTCCCTGGATTGATCAAGCGCCGTTCTGGCAGTAATTAGCGCGCCTCCGTCTATATCGCTTTCAATCACAATTGTACCCAATGAAAGTCCGCTGATTATTCTGTTCCGTTTCGGGAAATTTACAGCATCCGGAAAGGCTGATATTTCGTATTCAGAAATTAGCAGACCCTTTTCAAGCATTTCATCATATAACGATTTGTTTTCGGGAGGGTAGATCATATCTACGCCGCAGCCGAAAACGGCTGCAGTAATCGCGGCAGCGTTTGTATTCTTCAGTACAGCCTTGTGAGCATGCGTATCCACTCCCCTGGCGAAGCCGCTTATAACGGCTATGCCGGCTGATGAAAGTTCTTCGGCAAACCTTTCAGACATTTTTTTTCCGTAGTCTGTGGGTTTCCTTGTACCAACAATTCCGATGGAATTTGCAAGTTTTTCGGGTGAATAATTACCGCGAATATAAAGAATAACCGGAGGGTCGTAAATCCTCTTCAGCAGGTCAGGGTAATCGGGGCTTGAAAGCGGTAAAATTGTAATGTGCAATTTTTCAGCTTTGGCGATGAATTCATCAAACACGCTGTCAAAATCATTAAATCTACTGTACGCATCCAGGATTGCTAAGGCTGACTTTCCACTTATGTTCTCAATTTCAGCAATTTCGGCAGGCTCAGCTGAAAATACATTTTCCGCGCTTCCGAATTTATCGATCAGCCTTTTGGTACGTACCGCACCAAGGCCTTCAATCTGTGTAAGAAACAATAAGTGTTTTAATTCATTCATATATACAGCGTTTTGCGATGTATGGATAATTTATATTCGGGTAAAAAGTCTGTAAAGCAATTTATCTCCTCATTTTAGGATCGAATGCGTCTCTTAAGCCGTCACCAATCAGATTAACCGCAAATACTGTGATCATAATTGCAAGTGACGGATAGAGAGCCAAGCCGTAATTTGTTCCCGCAACGATATACTTATATCCGTCAAAAACCATCTGCCCCCAGCTTGCAGTCGGCGGCTGAACGCCAAGTCCGAGGAAACTAAGGCTGGCTTCGAATATAATCGCGGTAGCAAGACCCGCAGTACCTGTTACAATTATGGGACCAATAGTATTCGGCAGTATGTGTTTAAAAATAATCCTGGTTGGTTTGTAACCAAGAGCGCGTGTAGCTTCAACATACTCAGTTTCCCGAAGCGAAAAGAATTGCCCGCGGACGATCCTGGCGATATCTACCCAGCCTGTCAGGCCAATTGCAACAAATGACTGCCAAAAACCTTTACCAAGCACAACTGAAAGCGCTATTATGAACAGAATTGAAGGGAAGGACCAGACTACATTAATAAACCACATTATTACAGCATCGGTTTTACCGCGAAAATAACCGGCAAGAGCGCCGAGTATTACTCCTATAATAATAGCAATACTTTCGGAAATCACACCAACGGAAAGACTGATCCTGCTGCCGTAAATGAGCCTGCTTAAAATATCCCTGCCGTACCTATCGGTGCCGAGTAAATATTCAGGCTGAATGTGCCATTGCTCTTCGGTACCATTTATTAACTCTGATTTAGCAATTGACCTTTCAGATCCGCTGAAATCTGCGTAAAATACTGAATCATGCGTAATTTTGTTGATATTTCTGATCGGGATAAAATCCGTGCCATCAAGCGCCTTTTTAACCAGTACATTTCCTTTAAAACCGGAGGGTTTTGTGGCATATTCAAGCGTTTGATCATTGGGATCGTATGGAGCGAGAATTCCGGCAGAAACTGCCACAAGTATTAATAAAATAAGGGTAATAAGACCCGCCATAGCGAGTTTATTGCGTTTGAATCTTATCCAGGAATAATACCATAGGCTGTGAGAAGCCCTCTGCTTTTCAGCTTCTGAGAACTTATCTTTATCTTTAAAAAATTCATTTTCCTGCATAATTTAGCTAAATATACCGAAATTTCATTAGATATTCAAAACAAATCGCCAAATTACGGTAAAAATATTGCAGGGTTGAAATTATTTTAGTGTACACTGTGTTATTATAATTGGCAGGCTGCAGGTTCGTTTCACCAAAAGAAACAAATCGCTGTGTACCTAAACTGCCTCCTGGTATACAGCACGTGAAATCCGGCTTCTTGCAGATTTCCTCCTGTATTGTTTTCTCCTTTAGAAACCCGCAGTTTGCCGATTTTTTTCATGCTGAACCCGGAAGTAATTTATTGCTTCCGGGTTTTTTATTTATTCGTGCGGAATATTGTTTATGAATTTGTTAGATTTTTCTCTTCAGTCCCGTAGGGACGGCATATTTGTAGATTTAAGGTTAACACATTATTTGAGCTCCGTAGGAGCGGCATATAATTCATCATAGAATTCAAACAGGTATTTTGGGTTATAGTCAATTTCAAATTTTGCCAGTAGTTCAAGATACTCCTGCCGGAATGTTTTCTTTTGATGATGCTTTTCCTGGTTGATAATATATTTTACAACCCTATCTATATGCGAATGCGAATATGAAAACGCACCAAACCCTTCCTGCCATGAAAATTTACCCTTTAAGAATCTCTTTTCGTTGATAAATCGGCTTGAATTTGCTTTAATTTCCTTTACCAGAATTGAAAGATGCATATCCGCGTTCATTCCCAAAAACACATGCACATGATCCGGCATTCCGTTTATAGCCAATAATTTTTGATTTTTCTTTCGGGTTATGCCCGTAATGTATTTATAGACCTCATCTTTAAATTCTTTTTTAATTAGATTCTGTCTTCCTTTAACGGCGAAAACTACCTGAATATAAATTTGGGAAAATGTGTTTGCCATATTTTTATGCCGCTCCTACGGAGCTCTGATTTTTGGGGAATAATGTTTAGCTACAAATATGTCGTCCCTACGGGACTATGATTGCTTTTGTCTTTCAATGCTACAAATATGTCAACCCTACGGGACTATGATTGCTTTTGTCTTTCAATGCTACAAATATGTCAACCCTACGGGACTATGATTGCTTTTGTCTTTCAATGCTACAAATATGCCGTCCCAACGGGACTAGTACAATTTTTCATGATGGAATGTCTAATCTATAATCCAAAATTAGTTGCTAAGTATTCATTGCTCATTATTCATTATTCATTATTCATTATTCATTATTCATTATTCATTATTCATTATTCATTGCTCATTACTCATTGCTCACGAAAAAAATAACGTAGTTATTTTTGAAGTCCCGCCTTGGCGGGATTGTTATCTGCTATTTCCATCAAGGTATTTTACAGCCCAAGCTGCGATAATTTGACCGGCATAATGCGCATCATCTTTATTGAGCATTAAATGATCTATATCATCCAGCGAGACAATGCTTTTAGGTTCATTTGCGCGATTGTACAGAGTATAAGCATTGCTGAGATCGGAATATGTATCAGCAGTTGAATGAAGCACAAGGTAGGGCAAACGGATATCCTTCTGCAGCTTTGCTGCGTTATAGCCTTCGATATCTTTGAAGAATTGCGGTTTAAAATTGAACTTCACGCCGCCAATTTCTGTTTCAGCTACGCCCATTTTAACAGATCTATCCTTAGTACGTTTAAGCTTTATTGCAAGATTTGCGGGTTCTTCAGGAGATGCGATCGTGACAAGAGCCTTTATGGATTGGATGTTTTTTGACGCGAACATTATTGCAGCTCCGCCTAAGGAGTGACCTATAAGCAATTCAGGGCCTGAATAGTTTTCATCCAGAAATTTCGCTGCTGAAACTACATCATCTATCTGCGTAGTGAAATTACTGTCGGGGAAACTGCCTTCGCTTTCACCTATGCCGGTCATATCAAATCTTAAGACAGCAAAGCCGTATTTGGTTAGAATGTTATTAATATTCGCTATCGCTTTTAGCTCCATAGAACATGTAAAACAATGTGCGAATATTGCATAGTGTTTAATGTGCTCATTGAACGGCATATCGATCTTACCGGAAAGATGGTTTCCCCGGGAATTCAGAAATTTTACTTGAAGTGTTTTCATATTATGCAAAAATAAATAATAGAACATAGAATGTAAGTGCATTTGGCAGTATGGTTGAATGCCCGGGATAGGTACTACGACTACAATTTAAAGTGAAAATGCTTTTCATGGAGTGCATTGACTGTGTCAATGCATGCATCAACTTAGTTGATGCACTCCATCGAGGAGCCGGATATTTGCAATCGGGGCTTTAAGGGGCCCGATTATGACTGAACGAAAGTCAAATATTGACTGATATAAAGTGTTCGATATCTCATTAAAATCCTGTTTTTTTGAGTGATTTATTTCATTGTAATAATTGATTTCAAAAATTATCTTACATATTCAAATTTAATAAATTAAAGAATTCAGAGTACACCATGAAGGGAATAATCCTCGCAGGCGGTGCAGGATCAAGAATGTACCCCATAAGTCAGCTTTACAGCAAACAGCTGACCTTAATATATGATAAACCACTTATTTACTACCCACTTTCTATCTTAATGCTGGGCGGGATTAAGGACATTTTGATCATCTCAAATGAGGAAACGATCCCCTTTTACAAAAAATTGTTCAGTGATGGCAAGCATCTTGGGCTGAATATAGAATATACGCTGCAATCGGCTCCCAATGGAATTGCGGAGTCGTTCATACTAGGTGATAAATTCATTGGCAATGATGCCGTTACTCTGATTCTGGGAGATAACATTTTTTACGGCAAGCTGGATTTTTTCCACAGGGCGCTTGAAAGAAATCACGGGGCAACGGTTTTTGGTTACAGAGTAACCGATCCGGAAAGATACGGAATCGTTGAGTTTGACGACAATGGTAAGGCAATTTCAATTGAAGAAAAGCCATCAAAACCAAAATCAGATTTCGCAGTTCCGGGTCTATATGTATACGATAACAATGTTGTAGAAATTTCAAAAAACCTGAAACCATCTCCGCGCGGTGAGCTTGAGATCACTGACGTAAATGTTGAATATATGAAACGCGGAGAGCTTAACGTAGAAAAGATAAGCCGCGGTGTCGCATGGCTGGATACGGGTACGCCGGAATCGCTGCTGCAGGCATCAAACTTTTTTGGTGCAATTGAGGACCGCCAGGGATTGAAAGTGGCATGTCTTGAAGAAATTGCGCTGCATATGGGATTTGTAGATATGACGCAGTTTGAAAAAGTAGTAACATCAATGCCCAAGTGCGCATACAGAGAGTATCTGAATAAGATCCTGAATGATAAGAAAAAGTAACCTAAACAACAGGATAAAGAATTTCATATGGATATACAGGAAACGAAGTTAAATGGAGTTTTAATATTTACACCGAAGGTATTTGATGATGAAAGAGGCTACTTCTTCGAATCATTCAAAGAAAAACTTTTTGCAGAGCGCGGCATTGATGCCAAGTTTGTACAGGATAATATTTCTTACTCTAAAAAAAATACGATACGCGGCCTGCATTACCAGGTTGGTGAATTCGCACAGGGCAAACTTTGCCAGGTTGTACAAGGCAGAGTTCTTGATGTTGCCGTGGATATCAGGTTTGGCTCCCCTACTTTCGGTAAATACGTAGCGACGGAACTTTCGGATGAAAACCATGATCAGCTCTGGATACCGCCGGGCTTCGCCCATGGTTTTTCGGTGCTTTCAGATACAGCGACATTCCATTATAAGTGTACCAACTATTACGATAAGGCAAGTGAACGCGCCATATTATTCAGTGATAAAACACTGGGCATCGACTGGAACGTAACAGAGCCGCTGGTTTCACCTAAAGATCTTGAGGCGCCGAATTTCAAAGATATTGGCAGGGATTTTGATTTCTGACAGAATTTATTAGTTTCCCTTTACTTCAATTCCAACTTTATTGTTAAATGAAAAACAACAACACATCAATTTTTTTTACTGACGGGGCAAAAGTTAAACAAAGCTCTCTTGTAACGCAATTCGCTGAACGCCTTGAGTTTGACCTGGTTAAAGACAGAACCACTGTTACAGATCATGATATCCTTGAGGCTATTTCAATGGCCATTCGCGACAGGCTTACAAGAAACTGGTTAAATACACAGAATGAATATAATGAGAATAATGTAAAGAAAGTTCATTACCTTTCACTTGAATTCCTGATGGGAAGCCTGCTTGGAAATTCTCTGATAAATCTGGGGCTATACGAAGAAACGCGCAAGCTGCTTGAAAGCTTTGGATATGATCTCGATAAGATAATGCGTGAAGAACCTGATATGGGGTTAGGCAACGGCGGCTTAGGCAGACTTGCGGCATGTTATATGGAATCACTGGCTACGCTTGAATTACCCGCTTACGGTTACGGCATACTATATGAATACGGAATATTTGAACAGGATATTGAAAATGGTTACCAGATAGAAAAACCGGATCACTGGCTGAGGTACGGGAATCCATGGAAAGTAGTAAGACCTGAATTTACTTACACAGTAAAGTTCAGCGGGGCGGTATCAACATATTTTGATGAAACGGGCAGAACACGTTACACTTGGGTAAACACTGATGATGTTCTTGCAATTGCAAATGATGTACCGGTTCCGGGCTATCAGAATAAAACGGTAAACACACTCCGCCTGTGGCAGGCAAAATCAACCGATGAGTTTAACCTGAACAATTTTAACCAGGGCAATTACCTTTCAGCGGTTGAAAACAAAAACCTGAGCGAAACCATTTCAAAAGTTTTATATCCCAATGATTCAATTCCCCAGGGAAAAATTTTAAGGCTTCGCCAGCAGTACTTTTTTGTTTCGGCAACACTTCAGGATATAATCTATAATTTTAAGCTGCACAACACCGATTTTAAACTGCTGCCTGAAAAGGCTGCTATACAGCTTAATGATACCCACCCTGCGATAGCTATCCCTGACCTGATGAGGATATTAATGGATGATGAGGGGCTCGAATGGAAAGATGCCTGGGATATTACGCAGAAAGTATTTGCTTATACCAATCATACTATAGTACCCGAAGCTTTAGAGGAATGGTCAGAGAGTCTGCTTCATACACTGCTTCCGCGGCATATGCAGATAATTACTGAGATAAACCGCAGGTTTACTGAAGAAGTTAAGGAAAAATATTCTTCTGATGAAAACGTAACAGCTAAGATGGCTATAATACACCAGAGCACATCAGGGAACAACGTGCGTATGGCAAACCTGGCAATTGTAGGCAGTCACTCAACCAACGGTGTAGCGGAGCTTCATTCTGACATACTTAAAAAATATATTTTCCCGGATCTCAACAATTTCCAGCCGGGAAAATTCAACAATAAAACCAACGGTATTTCGATTCGCAGATTTCTGCTGCAGGCAAACCCGGAATTAAGCGAACTGATAACATCCAAAATCGGCACAAAATGGGTAACAGATCTTGCGGAGCTGAGGAAGATTGAAGCATTCGCTGAGGATGAGAAATTCCGCAGGAAGTGGCGCGAAATTAAGCATAACAATAAGCTCAGGCTTATGGAATTCATTAGCAAGAACCATGAGATTGAGCTGAATCCGGATTCAATATTTGATTCACAGGTAAAGAGATTTCATGAATATAAAAGACAGCTGCTGAATGTGCTTCATGTAATATCCCTGTACAACAGGATAAAAACGAATCCTGGTGAGTTTTATGTACCAAGGACCGTAATTTTCGGCGGCAAAGCCGCGCCAAGCTACTATATGGCGAAGTTAATAATAAAGCTTATAAATGCAGTGGCAGAGCATGTTAATAATGACTCCGTTATAGGCGATAAATTAAAAGTGTTATTCATAAAGAATTACGGCGTTACTTTAGCTGAGAGGATCATTCCCGCAAGCGATCTCTCGGAGCAGATATCAACCGCGGGATTTGAAGCATCGGGTACCGGTAACATGAAATTTGCACTTAACGGGGCGATCACAATAGGGACACTTGACGGCGCGAATGTTGAGATAAAAAGCGAAGTTGGCGATGACAACATTTTCATTTTCGGGTTAACAGCAGATGAAATTATGGAAGCCAGAAAATCAGGCTACACTCCGGTGAAATACTATGATTCAAATCCGGAGCTTAAGCAGATTGTTGACATGCTGAAAACCAACTATTTCAATAAATCAGAACCGGGGATTTTTGATCCTATTGTAAATGAGCTTCTCTACCGTGATTATTATTTTGTAATGAGAGATTACGAAGCCTATGCGACTGCACAGAAGAGGGTTGAATTGGCATATATGAATGCTGAAATGTGGACAAAAATGTCAATTATAAATTCCGCAAGGATGGAAAAATTTTCGAGTGACAGGGCAATAAAAGAGTATTCCAAAGATATCTGGCATATTTAGCAACATGATCTTTCAGAATATTCTACCTTCATAATTTCATGTGTACACACTGAAAATTTCATTATGTGAATCTGAATGATTCAACCGGATAAATTTGTGCTTTGAGTTCAGTTCGTGTTTCAGTTTTACAAAATTATCCTCACTGAAGTTCACCTCATCAAACAATATTGAAAGAATATTTTTTGAATTCCTGTGAATTATAACCTTACCGGAATTTTTCCTTGTAGCGAAGTGCGAGATGGAATGTATTACATGAGCATTCATATTCACATCCATCCCGGCATAGTTTCAAGATACTCCTTTTTAGCGTAGAGATGTTCTTCGCTTTCCCAGTGAACATTATCGCTCATCACAGCATTTTTGGTGCAAGCTGTTTTACAAATGGGTTCCGGGTATTTCCCAAGGCACTCAGTGCACTTATCAGGAACAATATAACAATGAGCGGGCGACCAGAAATCATCGTGAACAAGATCTTCATCGCAAAAAATGAAGTACCTGTTGTGAATCTTGCGCCAATTAACGCCCGCGGGATAGATCGCGTTATAGGGACAGAGTATCTCACAGAGTCCGCAGTTTTCACAGCTTGATGCTATTTTCATCGGCATTCCGGATATCCTCCTTTCTCAATTCTTTACAGCAGCTACTATCCTGAAGATCAGGTTGACGCTCAAATATAAACCACATATGAAGTGAATTTTATGACCAAAATCAATATTTAGTTTGATAAATATCTAAAAATCAAAAATAGCTTCTATCAGTAACAATTTTTAATATGCTTCAGTGACTTTTATGGTTAAGAATGTTATTTTATATTATAAGCCCTGAATATATTTATACACTAAAACGGAGTTTTAACTATGAAAATAGGATTTGTTGGACTGGGAAAAATGGGCGGCAATATGGCAGAGCGCCTGCTAAATGATGGTCATGAAGTTGTTGTTTACAACTTAACCCGGCCTGAAATAGAAACTGCAGTGAGTAAAGGCGCAGAGGGATCTGATTCCTTAAGCGACCTGATAAGCAAATTGCCTGAAAGAAAGATTGTATGGTTGATGGTTCCTTCAGGAGGTCCGGTTGATGAGAATATAAACGGACTTAAATCTCTGATGAAGAGCGGTGATATTATTATTGACGGTGGCAATTCATACTGGAAGCGAACCCGTGAAAGAGGGGAAGAGCTTGCGGCTATTGGTATAAATTTCATTGATTGCGGCACAAGCGGCGGTGTATGGGGACTTAAAAACGGATACAGCCTGATGACGGGCGGCAGCAAAGAAGCCGTTGAATACATTTACCCCGTTTTCAAATCGCTTGCCCCGGAAGGCGGCTATACTTACTGCGGAGAGAGCGGCGCGGGACATTATGTGAAAATGGTTCACAACGGCATAGAATACGGTATGATGCAAGCCTATGCAGAAGGATTTGAGATCATCAAAACTTCTCCATATAACATAGATGTGGAAAAAGTAGCAAGCGGCTGGATGCACGGAAGTGTTGTTCAATCCTGGCTGCTTGAGCTTGCGGTAAAAGCGTTCCGGGAAGACCCCGGTCTGGGATCCATCAAAGGTTACGTTGAAGACAGCGGCGAAGGCAGGTGGACTGTTGAAGCAGCAATTGAGCAGAACGTGCCCGCCCATGTGATAACAACTTCGCTATTCACAAGGTTTGAGTCACGGCAGCAGGATTCATTTGCGATGAAAGTACTGGCTGCGCTGCGAAATCAGTTCGGCGGCCATAGAGTTATTAAAGATAAGTGAGTTATTGGATTCCGGTTGCAGGCTGTAATTGTTCTTTTAACCAGGGCTCTGATCAGTTTATCAAATTCAGTTCAATTGGAAAATAGATTATTATATATCAACAAATGTTATACAAAAAATTGATCCACAAAGAAAGCATACATTGAAGAAACCCGAAAATTGCGTTATAGTAATATTTGGAGCATCAGGAGATCTCACCAAAAGGAAACTTATCCCTGCGATTTACGATCTTTACAAGCAGAACAATTTACCTGAAAGATTCGCTGTTCTGGGTACGGCCAGTTCTCAATTTGATACCAAGGAGTTCAGGCAGCTTATGGGCGAGGCAATAGTGGAATCAGATAAAGATTCACCAGACAATAAGGTTGCGGAATTCACCGGGAAACTTCATTACTTCCCTATGGATTTTAAGAATGCTGAGGGATATGAGAAATTAAGCAAAGAAATACACTCGTTAAGCGGAACGTGCGGAAGCGAGTGCAACTACATATATTACCTTGCGACAATTCCTGCGCTTTTTCCGGAAATAACATTAAATCTTGGGAAAGCAGGGCTGAACAAAAGTGCCGGGGGATTCTGCAGAATAATTGTGGAAAAACCTTTCGGTTATGACCTTAACTCAGCGATTGAATTGAATAAGGTAATGCACGGAGTTTTTGAAGAAGACCAGATATACAGAATTGATCATTACCTTGGAAAAGAAACCGTGCAGAATATAATGGTAACACGTTTCGCAAACGGTATATTTGAGCCAATATGGAACAGGAATTATATCCATCATATTGAAGTAACATCTTCTGAGAACATAGGGATAGAAAACCGCGGCGGGTATTATGAAACAGCAGGCGCTTTAAGGGATATGGTGCAGAGTCATTTACTCAGACTTGTAACTTTGATAGCGATGGAGCCGCCTTCATCGTTTGATTCAGACGCAGTGAGAAATGAGCAATTGAAGGTTCTGCAATCCCTGCGCAAACTTAAACCTGAAGAGGTTGACAGTAATGTGATAAGGGGTCAATATATCAGTTCAGTGATTAACGGAAATATTGTTAAGGCGTACCGGGAAGAAAAAGGCGTTGACCCTGAATCAAGAGTTGAAACATATGCGGCGATAAAATTTTACATAGATAACTGGAGATGGGGCAGCGTTCCCTTTTACATAAGAACAGGCAAACATTTGCCAACCAGGGTTACTGAAGCTGTTATTCATTTCAGGAAAACGCCTCATTACCTGTTTAAGGAAAGCCAGAACAACAGTGATAACCAGTTGATCCTTCGCATCCAGCCTGATGAAGGGATACTGCTTAAATTCGGTATGAAAGAACCCGGGTCCGGATTTAAAGTTCATAATGTAAGTATGGATTTCCATTATAAAGATATCACAAATGTTTACATTCCGGAGGCATACGAGAGATTGATCTATGACTGTATGGTTGGCGACTCAACCCTGTTCTTGCGGGCAGATGCAGTAGAGGAAGCATGGAAGTTTGTTGAACCGATACAGAAAGCCTGGACTGATAACGGCTCTGTGAAGATTTATGGTTACCCGGCCGGGACATGGGGTCCCGATGTTGCCGATAAATTAATAGATGGCGGTGATAATACTTCATGGCGCTATCCGTGCAAGAATCTTGCGGATGACGGTATTTACTGCGAGCTTTGATCAATTAACAGATAACAGATAATAATATGAAGGGTAAGATCGTTTTGAATGGCTGAGAAGAATATTGTAATATTTGATTCACCGAAGGAATTAGCGGCGGGTTTTGCGAAAGTACTGACCGAGAAGATAGGTGAATTGCATAAAGAAAATGTCGAATTGAATATTGCCCTTTCAGGCGGGAATACTCCGATAGAGTTGTTCAAAATACTTGCTGCTGATTATAAGGATAGGATCGAATGGAATAAATTAAATTTCTATTGGGTAGATGAGCGCTGTGTTGAAGTATCATCTCCGGATAGTAATTTTGGAAATGCTTACAATACACTCTTTAGAAATGTAAATATCTCACCGGCGAGGCTGCACAGGATAAAAGGCGAAGCTGATCCCGTAAAGGAAGCTCAAAGATATTCTGAATTAGTTAAGCATAATGTTCCCGCAAGCGGCTCTCTCCCCTCTTTTGATATAATACTGCTGGGAATTGGTGAGGACGGACATACTGCTTCTATTTTTCCAAATCAGATGAATTTGCTCACATCAGATAAATTATACGATATAGCTATTCAGCCTAGAACCGGGAATACAAGAATCACTATGACAGGAACTTTGATAAACAATGCAAAGAATGTTTATTTTTTGGTAAGTGGTAAGAACAAATCAATTGTAATAAATGAAATAGTCCGAGTTACAGAACCGGTGGACCGGTACCCTGCCGCTATGGTTGAACCATTGAACGGAAATTTATATTGGTATCTTGATAAAAGCGCTGCCGGAGATATTGCAAAATAAGCTTTTAGGTCATTTATTTGATTCTTCAATTTCATCCAGTTCCTCTTTTTTAACCAGCTCCTGATCTAAATATTGCGATTCCTGTTTTTTGAGCGGTTCAAACTGAAGACTTTGCATATACGGAACATCCTTTTTAGCTCTGTAATCCTTCATTGCCTGTACATAATAATTCCGTGCTTCTTCAACAGTCTTTTTATTAGTATTGATATCATGCGCCAGATTAAGCGCAAGAAAATTGGCTTCTTCATCATGACACTTCGCTGAGATCATTCCAGCTGTTCGTTTACAGGTCACACTTCCATCAAACTCAGCGAGTTCAGTGAATTTATCGGGGGTTACATAATAGAAAATTGACTGTTCGACAAAGTCGGTGTGTTTCATTGGAAAGTGATGATCATCGCGCGCTTCATACACCACCGTTTTAGCCCAGGGACCGTTGTTATACCAAATTACCTGTGAGTTGGTTATCTCATCGGGATTACCGTATTTATCTGCAAGAATGTCAACACCTTCTTTGCTTTCGGTATTCCAGTTTTGGATCATTTCTTTATATTCTTCAGCCATGATATCCCTCTTTTAATAAGAAAAACAAAAGTGAGACTGTGCAGGTTCTGAAAATAAAAAGCAGGCACTATATGCCTGCTTTATCAGTACACCCGTAGGGAGTCGAACCCCAAACCTTCTGATCCGTAGTCAGATGCTCTATCCAGTTGAGCTACGGGTGCATTTTTATTAAACTATTAATTCAAACTTTAAATAAAACCTTCTGATCTCCCGCTGGTTAGCGGGATAGACTGCATCAGATGCTCTATCCAGTTGCCTGACTGCCATAGCGAAGCGCAGGCAGTAGCTAGGGGTGCATCCTTTGGAAAAACATCGATTTTCCCTTATTTATACAAATTTACCTAATTTTTATGAGTTATTCAATTGAATTAATTTGGATAAATTCTGAGTATTTAATTGTTATAGTAAGTGCTGTAAATTTTAACAATTTAGTCAAATCATGAAAAATTTATATCAATTACTATACGGAGTAGCAGCTTTGCTGCTATTGACTGTCATCCTGGGCGGTTCGTTAACGAAACCGGTGTTCAACAATTATTCGGTAAGGACACTTGAAACCGCCGGGGTAAAAAGGGCTTCTATGGATTCCATTGACAGCAGAATTGATGATATGCTGTTCAATGTAAAAAAGGTTCAGCTGCAAATTGAAAAGATAAAAAATATCTTTTCCAGTGATGAGATCGACGAAAGCAAATATCAACGGACAAAAAGTGAAGTTTTTGTGAAGAATATATATAATCCGATGAATGAACTTCTGATAGTTTTTTACAGGATCGGATTTTTCTTTGTTAGTATAATATTATTTCTTTCAGCTGTCATATTTCAGTTGATCTATAGAAGCAGGGATCTGAGGCGAAGAGTTGAAAAGCTAGAAACATTACTACCTAAGAATATTTAAAATTAACAATACACACATAGCGGGACAAAGAGCTTCAATACAGTTATAAAAAAAGAGACCTCATTTTTAGGTCTCTTTAATAAAGATTCCTGCCTGCGCAGGAATGACAATAGAATACTACTTGTCGTTCTTCATTTTCCAGATATCAAGCAGGCTTTCGTTCTTTTTATCGTTCTGCGCAACTGTGGTTTTGAACTCAAATTGTTTACTGTTACCATCCCAGAAGATCACAGGCATATTTTCGCCGCCGAAAGTTCCGTTAGATGTGAAATATGATTCGCTTCCGCCAAAAAAGCTTCCGCCGCCGAGTGAATAAGCCCAAACTTTGCCATTATAGTCAAAGAACTTAAGGGTGGTAATATCATCAAAGTCAAAAGTAATTTCACCGCAAAGGTGGTTATCTTCTTCGAACAATCTCTTCTTCACATTTTTGACACCAGGCATTTCATCTTCAGGCTTTTTACCGTTTAGATAGTTTGTCATAAGATCTTCGTATTCAGCTTCTACTGTTGAAGCCGAATCCATTGTATGCATGATATTAATATATTTGATCTTTCCGCTGCCGGATCTTCCTTCTTTAAGTTTAAACGAGTATTCTTTTGTTTCAACTGTAAGGCAGCCGATCAGGCTGAGAGAAAGCGTTATGAGAAAAATATAGAACAGTGATCTTTTCATTTTTGTATAGATATTACTTTATTAATTATCAGTATTTACAACACGCCGTTATGTTTTAGGATATCGCGGGCTATAATACCTTTCTGAATTTCGTTTGTTCCTTCAAAGATCTTATTGATCCTGGAATCCCTGTAAAACCTTTCGATCGGATATTCCCTGGAGTACCCCATTCCGCCGTGTATCTGCACAGCGAAATCAACAACTTTATCAAGCCCTTCAGAGCAGAACAGTTTTACCATAGCAGAATGCATGCTGATATTCTTTTTGAGGTCATAATCAACAGCGGTGCGGTAAATAATGGATTCCATTGCGTAAATTGTTGTAGCCATTTCAGCAAGCATGAATTGTATAGCCTGGAAATGGCTGATTGGATGATCAAACTGGACGCGCTCTTTGGCGTACCTGGAAGACATTTCAAGCATTTCCTTGGCAGCGCCCAGTGTAGCTGCGCCAAGTCCAAGTCTTCCGGCATCCAGTGTTTTCATAGCTATCAAGAATCCCCTGCCTTCGGTGCCTATCATGTTTTCTTTAGGGACCCTGACATTATCAAATGTAATAGCGTTTGTGGTGCTGCCCCTTATACCCATTTTCTTTTCGGGTGGACCCGCCGAAAACCCCGGCATTGCAGTTTCCACTACAAAGGCTGTAACACCCTTAGGTGTCCTTGCAAACACGGAAATAATATCAGCGATGCCGCCGTTCGTAATCCACATTTTATCGCCGTTGATAACCCAATGGTCACCATCGGGTGTAGCAGTAGTTTTGACATTAAAAGAATCAGAGCCGGCCTGAACTTCAGTTAGACAGAATGCCCCGATCTTTTCTCCTTTTGCGAGAGGAACAACATATTTTTGTTTCAGATCTTCCGTGCCGCCTAACAAAATTGCATTAGTGCCAATTGACTGGTGCGCGCCTATAAAGGTGGCAGTTGAAAGACATGCGCGGGAGATTTCTTCCTGCATAATACAATAACCTACTTCACCAAATCCGCCGCCGCCATATTGTTCAGGAATAGAAGCTCCAAGTAGTCCCAACTCACCCAGTTTTTTAATGATTTCGGGAGGGATCTTTTCATTTTCATCAATTTTTTGAGCTATCGGTTTCAGCTCATTTATAGCAAAATCACGAACCATTTCGCGGAGCATTAATTGCTCCTCAGTAAATCCAAATTCGAACATAACCTGTATAATTTAGATATAACATTTATAAAAGAGCGTTGCAGTAAAAAAATCTATTTTATATGGTGTGCAACCTTTTCTCCGGTAAAGTTGATGATATCTTCAGCGCCATCAACGCCTATCATATTACCTGAGATCCAACCTGCCTCTTCAGAGCACAGCATGAGGATAGCTTTGGCAACATCTTCGGGATGTGTTAATCTGCCCTGCGGATTTTTGAGTTTAGTTGCATCAATCATGTTTTTTGCGCCGGGAATCTTCTGCAGCGCCGGTGTATCGGTAACACCTGCCATTATAGAATTTGCAGTGATCTTCATTGGGGCAAGCTCATATGCCAACTGCCTGGTGTGGGCTTCAAGAGCAGCTTTAGCTGCTGAAACAGCACCGTAAAACGGTATCACAGAATGGGAACCGGCGCTTGTTAAACTGAAAATCCTGCCATGTTCAGCAAGAAGGTTACGGAATATCAATCCCTGGGTCCAGTAAACCAATGAATGCGCCATGACATCAAGTGTCATTTCCATCTGAGCCTGTGATATACAGTTTGTTTGTGCTTTTGCAATGAAAGGTTTCAATGTTCCAAAAGCCAGTGAATGAACAAGAACTTTTATACTTCCTTTTTCATGTCCCTTTAATCTTTCGGAAATTTCATCTAAAACCTCATTTCGTTTGATCGCATCTGCAGCATTTATGTTAAAGAAAACAGCATGCTGTTTTGTGTGTTCAATTTTCCTCATCAGGCTTTTTACATCGGGTATAGTAATCGCCCTGTCAAGGTGAACTCCGAAAATATTATATCCATGCTTCGCAAGTTCAAGAGAAACAGCACCGCCAAACCCGCTGGAAGCGCCTAACACTAAAGCCCATGGTTTCATAAACTATTCTAATTTTCTTAAAAAATAATATATAAATATACCTGTAATAGTTAAGTTTTTCAATTCCAAATTGCAGGTTTTGGAACAAAAAAGCCCCCGTATTTCTACGGAGGCTTATCAATAACTGATCTATGTGATTACTTTATTAATACAGTATTTGTGTTTCTGTAAATAACTAAGTTATTTTACCAACATCATTTTCTTTGTATCGGTAAAATCAGCTGTAATTAATTTATAGAAATATATACCGCTTGAAAGCTGTGATGCGTCAAAATCAGCGGTATATGAACCTGCATTCATGTTTTCATTTAACATTGTAGCAACTTCTCTACCCATAACATCAAAAACTACAAGTTTAACGTAACCTGATTCAGGCAAATTGAACTTGATATTTGTAACCGGGTTAAACGGATTAGGATAGTTTTGTGATAATGAGAAGTTCTCAGGAATTGAAGTTCCGTTCTGGTTAATACCGGTGATCAAAGCTTCCTGGTTAGCATATACATTCACAGGTCCCAATCCGGCGTATGAAAATGCGCATAAGCTTGTTGTAGAAACAGGTGAATACACTATACAAGTAGGCGATACTGATGTTGAGGCTGAATTACTGTTTCGTTTGTAAACAGTAGTTCCTAAGTTACCAATCCTGCCGCCAATTCTCAAATTGAGAGAATCACCGTCACTTGAAATCCAAATCCCGTTAAATGGCTCAGAACCCGAGGGATTTGAAGAGCACCAGGTAAACGCTTTGTTATTACCATTGGATGCTCCACCTAAACTAAAATCAGTATCCCATGAACCGCCGCCATTAACTGTGGGGCAATAATAAGAAATACCATTTTTCGTTACGGTGAACATAGCTGAGTCAGTTGAACGATTCTGCTTAACTGTCAAAGCAGGTTTTTCGTATTTTACATTTGCACCGCCTGAAGTTACGAAATAAGTATTACTCGATGCAGTAGGAGTCCATGGTGTTCTAACAATTCTGATCTCATATTGTGTTGCTGAGAGTCTTCTTTCAACAGCGATCCATACTGAATCGTTTGATGAGCTGGAACCGGGTCTAAGTTCCGCGCTTGGATAGAAATCATTAAATCCCGATGAAAAAGTCACACCGGTCCAGTTAGCGCCCCAATCAACACTTCTGTAATATCTAAAAGCATTAGTGGTGGTAAGTGCATTATCTGATTCTGTGCACATTACTCCGACCCATGTAGCTGAAGTATAAAAAGCACCATCACTAACTGCTGAAGCAAATGAATACTCCTGACCGGCAGGGGGTGTTGCTATAGAAGCAGAATAAAACCCTCCGCCTGTTCTTGTGAAACTGGCAAAATTTATAGCTGCATCGTTGTTATTACTGCCTACGGTGCTTCTTGTATAGAATACGAACAATCTCGTGGAATCTCCAACAGAATTGTTACGGCTTTCAACCAAAAGGCTTACAGTGCCAAAATATGCTGTTGCCGACTGAACGCCCTGGCAAAATACCCAACTAGCGCCGCCATTTGAAGATCTGTAAACATCTATTCTGCCGTTTGTACCTGATACAGGAGCTCTGTTGAGAGCAATATACATATTGCCATCCTCGCCCATCTTCATATCGATCTGACGGAAATATGGGTCACCAAATTTAATATCGCCACTATGAACCGTAACATCAGAGGTATACCAATCAGGGTTGAACGGAGCCGGTACATCTGTTACCGGGCTATCGCCATTATTAAACTGTGATGGGAATTTGTTCTGAGCAGGAATTTTGCTGTTCATTTCCTGCATTATTCTGTTTGTTTCAAAAGAATTGCCTGATTCCTGAGCAGCTTTGAGCTGATCTTCAAGCGAAGCAGGATAGAATGCATCGCTTTCATGGTATTGGCCGCGCTGCTGTTCTATTGCTGTGGGTGTGTTTGTGCTTGGTGTAGATCCGATGTTATCCTGAGCAGATAAGACACCGGTAAACATAAATGCAGTTAAAACTGCAAGCAGTTTGAAATGTTTCATTTTGTTCTCCTTTTAATTTTTGATTCCCCCAATTGTTACAAATATAAATCATAAGGTAAATTTATCCAAACATTCTATGATGAAAAGTCATGGAAAAATATACATGAATGTTTTTTGTACCTGTAAACACTATTTAAATATGAGTGTTAGGGTTAAATTAGAGATTTTCCGGAACTCCCAGGTCTTTCCATAGGATACCAGAAACATCAAAAAAACGGATTTTTTCAGATTTTTCGATCAATTTCATGTAAAAGGGAATAATATCAAAGGAATTTGTTTCATGGGATAAATAATTGAAAATTGAACTATTTATTAAGTGAATACCACAAAATGCTCTTAGTAAATACCCATTATGTTTTAAATTATCCGGTAAATAGAACTTATTTTTCCCGTTTTCAGTCCTGCCAATGATAATTTTTTCCTCATTATTACAGATAAGATACCTCGAAGTTTTGCGATCCTGAACACAAAGGGTTGCCATGGGATTAGCCGAGGAATGAAAATTCTCAAACTCATTTAAATCAATTTCTGTATCAACATCGGTATTGTATAAAATGAAACTCTCAACTGCAGAAAGATACTTTGCAGCGTTCTTGAGCGCGCCACCTGTACCGAGAATTTCATTTTCATAAATAAGCTTAATCCGTTCATCTCCTGCCCTATTGGCAAAATACTCTTCCATTTTTTCCGCAAAGTGATGAGTATTAATGTAAAAATCTGTAACACCGTAAGCTTTAAGCCTGGTGATTACATTTTCTATCATTGGTTTACCTTTATATTCAACAAGTGCTTTTGGCAGGTTATCAGTAAAAGGCTTTAGCCGGGTGCCGAAACCCGCGGCCAGTATGAATGCGGTATTGATATTTTTCATTTCACTTTCCTGAATTCAGGTTTCAATCTGAATACGACATCATCACATTTGTACTTGTCTTCGGGTGCATTGAATTTCTCATACTTTTCCGAAATATCCTCATCAGTAAATCCCGCATAGCCTATAATATATTCAGGATCAAGGGATAGCACATATTCAATATCGAACTTTTTATGTCCTGCCTGCAAACGCTTTGAATCGGTTTTAGCAATATAATCATTGTTCAAACCCCACATATCAATTGTATATAATTCTGAATAATAGGGGATCTTGCCCGCGGGTCCAACGGCAATAATCGTGTTTGGATCAACATTCATATTAAGCCATTTACCAAACATAGACCACTGCATTTCATAGCGTGCATTGTTATCTTTGATTATAAGCTGTTTATATTCCAGCAAGCTCAAAGTAGAAATAAAAAGAGCTATAGCCATAACAGAAGCCGTTATCCTGGCTATTCTAATTGCCTTTGATTCATTTTTAAGATAATCGCTGATCTTGCTTATAACGTTGAGGAATCCGATTACACTTAATATATATAGCATTGGTATTATGGGTACAAAGAACCTGTTGGCAATCATCCAGTCACCGCCTACTGCAACAATATATGATATATATATCACAACAAATCCGACAAGGTAAGATTGCTTCTTATCAGTGAAAGCTTTTTTGAAAGGGATAAACAAAATAAAAATAAAAATGTAGATCCGCGTTCCAACACAAAGCGCAAGATATTTAGTACCGAGTACAAGATTCATTTTAAAATCAGTAACTCCCTTTGCATAGAAAGTATTTGGTATAAGCTGCCCATAGAAAATATATTTAAATCCGTAATACGCAACGCAAAACAATGCGTAAGCAATTACGATGGTAAAGAACACTTTCCAGAAATCATTTATACGCTTTCTGAACAGGAACATATGCGCAAGGGTTATGACAATTATCATATTGCCTTCCGGTCTGCTTAGGGTACAGAGCATAAGCAGCGCGATCATATAAAAAAGATACTTTTTACTGTCATTTATCCTGAAGTAGCTGTAAGTTATCCCCAGAATGAAAAGCGTATATAGCGGGAACTCCATCCCCCCGATTGCCCAAAACGCAATTGAGTCATCAAGTGCCATAAACAAGGCTGGCAGCAAAATAAGATACTTCAGGTACCTTATTAGATTTCCGCTGAACATCTTTGCGATAAGGGCTACCATCAGAATATTTGCCATTGAAATGAGCAAACCTAGCGTACTTGAGAAAATAGATACGTCCACAGACTTGATCTGTGTAAACGGGGCGGTTATAATTGTCCACAAAAAATTCGTATAACCTTCCACGTATTCACCCTGGTTATAAACAAGTCCCTTGCCTTCCATTAAATTCTTACCGTACCTGTAAGAAATATACGCGTCATCAACGTTCTGGAATAAGAAGCTCCAGCTTAGGAAAAAGCAATAAAGTATGAAAAATACCAGAATAAATACGAAATACTTCCTTTGTTTAGACAAAAAATCAGATAGTTGGTTTATTTAACTACAAATTTATAGCAAAGTTAATAAAAAAGTATGCAAAATTTAAACATTTAAAAGGTCATTTGGAATTATTATTTTAGTAGCAAAGTTATAGATATTGATGAACTTACCGAAAAACAGGAATACCCGTTGGAAATAAGCTGGCGCAAAAATCTTTACATAATCTGGTCAGCGCAGTTAATTGCCATGATAGGCATGAGTATGGTAATACCTTTCCTTCCTTTATTTGTAAAAGATCTTGGAGTAACAGAACTAACCGAAGTAAAAAGATGGAGCGGACTAGTAGTATCCGGAGTCTTCATTACTGCTGTGATAGCCACCCCTGTTTGGGGCTGGCTTGGCGATAGAGTCGGCAAGAAGAAGATGGTGCTCCGCGCTATCTTCGGGCTTGCGGTATCGCAGCTGCTGATAGGGTTTTCGCAGGATGTGGGGCAGCTGTTCGTATTCAGGATGGTGCAGGGTGCGCTCAGCGGCTTTATAGCCGCAGCGCTTGCGCTTGTTTCATCAAACACACCCAAGGAAAAATCAGGCTACGCAATTGGCTTCCTTGCAAGTTCCACAGCCGCAGGTAATCTGCTGGGACCCTTCATTGGCGGGTTGATGGCTGATGCCTTCGGGTACAGGAATGTGTTCTTCATTACATCTGCAATGTGCGCTGTTAGCGGAATATTGGTTTGGGCCTACGTAAAGGAAATGAACACTTCACGGAATAAAGAAGCCGCAATCTGGGATAACTACAGATTTGTGTTCCAAAATATCAGATTAAAATATGCCCTGCTTCTTCTTGTTGTTTCTGCGGCGGCAATATCTATGATACAGCCGCTCTTTGCGCTATTCATAGAGGGAAGGGTTGGAGAAACAGCTTACCTTGCGACAATCACCGGATCAATATTCGGTGTTGTAGGGTTATTCCAGGTTATATCTTCGTCATTTTGGGGTAAGTTAAATGACAGGCGCGATATAAGAAGGAATCTGTTATGGGCGCTGATAGGCGCCGGTGCGGGATACGCGCTGCACGTTGTGACAACAGGTGTATGGGAGCTTGTTCCGATCCGCGCTTTACTGGGTTTATGTATCGGCGGAGTATTGCCTTCGCTGTTTTCATTTATCAATAAATCCATCCCTAATGAGAAAAAAGGCGGAGTGATGGGAATTGCTTCGAGTTTTACTATGCTGGGCAACCTGCTTGGCCCAATTTCAAGCGGTTTTATAGCTTCGGTAACAAGTATTGACTTTATGTTTATTCTCAGCGGAATTATACTTGCAGCATCAGGGGTGCTGGCTTATTTCAAACTGAAGGATAAGCCAAGGGATAGAGTGAAGGTATCTGAAAAGGATAAATCCACTATCACTGAAGAGATCGCTGCCGGAGCTATGGACTAAACAGATTGCTTATTAAAGATATAAACAGATTCATGTAAGATCGCTATCCATAATTATTTTATTACTACATCTAAGTTTACAAATTCAGTTAATTAACTATAATTAATCAGCATGAAACTAATACTACTTGTTTTAACCACCATTTTAGTTTTACAATCAGAAACCGGTGCGCAGAGCGTATTTGAGCGCTGGCACAAAACTGACCAGCTTATCCGTGACCGGAAAATTGATGAAGATGCCGCGATGGATTCCATAAAGCTGTACGTTAAGCTTGGCAAAAAAGAGTTCAAGACTTACGGTGTGCCGGGCACGAAGCGCAGCGACTGGGTTTTCCCGATGAGGGATTTTACATGGTATTCATACCGCTCAGACGGCAAGGATTACAAAGATCAGTTCTTCAGCTATTTCCAGGGTGGTGAATTTAAAGGACATCCCGCTCATGATGTATTTATTCTGGATAAAGACACGAACAGCTTCGAAGATTCCACCGGCAGGCAGGTGCCTGCGGTCGCTATGGTAACCGGGATCGTGCTTTCTACATACTCCACCTGGTTCAGGGCTGACTTTCTGAGAAGCGGAAATTACATTAAGTTATTCGACCCTGAAAGCGAAGCTATATTTTATTATTCGCACCTCGACAGCGTTTTTGTCGTACCGGGTCAATTGGTAAAAGCCGGTGATGATATCGGTTATATCGGCAGAACAGGCAGAAAAGCAATTAACGGAAAAACGCATATCCATATTGCATACTATAAGATTGATGACGGCGACCCGATACCTGAAGAGATCATTAACGATCTTTACAGCGCGCAAGCGAGAATGAAGAAATAGTGTTGAAAAGGCCAAAGAAAAAGTGAAAAAGCAAAAAACTTTTAAAGAGCAGGTTAGAATAGCCTGCTCTTTTAGTTTTATCCTAACATACGAACCCTAAAAGGGTTCGACTACTGGTTAACTAGTAGATTTGAAATGTAATCGATCCCTTTTTAGGGCTCGTTAAAGATGAAACGTAAATCTAACTTACGAACCCTGAAAGGGTTCGACTACGGGTTAACTTGTAGATTTGAAATGTAATCGAGCCTTTTTAGGGCTCGTTAAAGATGAAACGCAAAACCAACATACGAACCCTAAAAGGGTTCGACTACGGGTTAATTTGTAGATTTGAAATGTAATCGAGCCTTTTTAGGGCTCGTTAAAGATGAAACGCAAAACTAACATACGAACCCTGAAAGGGTTCGACTACTGGTTAACTAGTAGATTTGAAATGTAATCGAGCCCTTATTAGGGCTCGTTAAAGATGAAACGTAAATCCAACTTACGAACCCTGAATGCTGGAAGACTGGCTTAGACAGTAGTTCGATTGCGTTTTTTTAAAACCTTATCTCGACCCTGGTACCTGATTTGCGGTCAATCTCAAATGTGCCGCCAAGGTTTTTGGCGTACATACCTACCAGCACCATACTGAAAGTATGGGGCCTGCCTTTGGCAGAGATAACACCCATACCGTTATCGCGGACAGAGAGATAGTACTTTCCATCCTTTTCCTCGTGCATATCAATTGTAATATTCCCCTTTTTTTTGTTTGGGAAAGAATGCAGCAATGAATGGCTAAGCAGTTCATTAATTATCAGTGAGCAGGTTATTGCTTTATCAAGCGGCAGGTAAACATGCTTAACGTTTATATATGTTGATACCCTGTTAAGGCTGATATCGAATGTTGAATACAGGTACGGGATAAGAGTATAGAGGAAAGCCTCAATATCAATTTCATTCAGGCTTTCAGCGGAATACAATTTATCCTGCACCATTGCAAGTACCTGCGCGCGAGAGCGCGTTACTTTGAAGTATTCAAGATGAACCGGGTCTTTGACGTAATCTGCCTGGAACTGCAGCAGCGAAGATATGATCTTCATGTTATCTTTAACTCTTGATGAGGCTTCGCGGCTGAGCAATTCACGCTCTTTGGATACTTTCTCAAGCGCGGCTTCGAGCTTAACTTTTTCCCTGGCGTCGCTGTTAACTTCAGCGAAGAGTATGGCGTTCTTATTGGCAATTGCCGCCTGGTTAACCATGGTTTCAATCCACGGACGGTTTTCCTCGCCAAACTCGTTTTTATTCTTGCTCATCAATGTAATGAAACCAAGGATCTTTCCGTTGAGTTTGATAGGTACAATCATTGCGGTTTCGATCTCATACTCCTTGCCCATATCCTTTTCGGAAAGGTTGCCTTCATTGGTGATGTGATACTTTACGCTAGATTGCGCAAGGCGCTTCTGGTAGTCATTTATTATGATCGTGTCATTTTTCCTGATGGCTTCGCTGAGTATTCCCTTTCCTTCAGGCGCAAGCGGTATTTCAGGGATGCTGGATACATCAATGTGATCTTCCTCGAGGATACTGCGAAGATAGATATATTTTATCTTCCGCTCATTTTCATCGAAGCGGGCAACGAACATATCCTGCATATCGACAATGTTCCTGAGTACATCAAACAGTTTATTGTATAATTCATTGATGTTAAGGGTTGAAGAAAAAAATCTTGATGTTTCATAGAGGAGCCGGAGCTCTTTGTTTTTAAGATTCAGTACTTCGATCAAATTCTGAAGTGAATCTCTTTCGCGTGTGTTCTGCATATTACTATTCCCCCGAATTAGTTCTGCAAATATAAAAAATTATAACAAGAATATAATAACGTGATTGTGTTATAATTGATACCGTATGCCCGTTTTTGTTAACTATAAAAATAATAATCACTAAACTATGCCGAAGGTTTCGGCAGGGAATAAACGGCTGTTTCATAGGGTTAATTTTATTTTAGTAGTTTTGGTTAAAGGCTGTTTGTTGTTTGTGAAACTTTTGTTGTACCAACACTCCCTCTTTGAGGGGGAGCTGGAGGGGGTAACCCCATATAATTATAGTTTAGAAGCAGACGTCCCGACTGTTCAGGCCAGTCAGGCCGGGACAACAATACAAAATGTTCTTGTCTTTAGTGCTTCGACTCCGCTCAGCACGACATGTAATAAATAAATTTCACTACTCACCCACTCAACTACTCCAATGCTTTACTCTTCATCAACTATTGCGCACATAAGCTCCGCTTCGGCGGCAAGCTCGCCATTGATACTGTTCTTGTATGCTTTAGCTTTGAGCTTGAAGATATTACGCTTACGGTCAGTTACTTCAACATCAAAGAAGAGCTGATCGCCGGGGATAACCTGCTTGCGGAACTTGGCTTTATCAATAGATGTGAAGTAAGCAAGCTTGCCTTCATAGCTATCAAAGAAGTTGAGTATAAGCAAGCCGCCGGTTTGCGCCATTGCTTCGATGATAAGCACACCGGGCATTACCGGTTTTTGCGGAAAGTGACCCTGGAAGAACGGTTCATTGATGGTGACATTTTTAACGCCAACAATACGTTTACCAATATCGATATCCACAACTTTATCAACAAGCAAAAACGGGTAACGATGCGGCAGCATCTTCTTGATCGCGTTGATATCAAAAATAACGTCGCTTGTGGTTTTAGCCTGGTACTTCATTTTAAGCTTGTTCTGTTTGTAAAGATTGCGGAGCATCTTTACGAACTCGATGTTATGCTTATGTCCGGGTCTTGCTGCCATTATGTGACCCTTGATAGGCGCGCCTATCAATGCCATATCGCCGATCAGATCAAGGAGTTTATGGCGCGCGGGCTCATTGGAAAAGCGAAGCTGGGTGTTATTCAGTATGCCGTTTTGCCCGAGGACAACACTTTCATCGATGCCAAGTTTATTCATTAAACCCGAAAGCTGATCGGGCGAGAGATCGCGGTCAACAATTACAACGGCATTTTCAAACTTGCCGCCCTGTATGAGGCCCTGCTCATACAGATTTTCCACTTCATGCAGGAAGCAGAATGTACGCGCGGGGGCGAATTCCGCGGGGAACTCCTCCATATTGAACATGCTGGTATATTGCGAGCCAAGCGCGGGGTTGCGGTAATCAACCATTACGGTGACCTTAAAATCATCGAGGGGGAAAGCAACTATATCAACAGTGCCGTCAGGCGCACGATAGTGCAGTGTGTTTTCTATGACCAGGTAATCTTTCGGCTGGTTCTGCTCGGTGAAACCCGCAGAGATCAGCAGGTCAATGAACGGCTTTGAGCTGCCATCAACCACGGGGGGTTCATTGGTATCAAGCTCAACAATCAGGTTATCAATTTCCGCGCCCATAATGGCTGCGAGAACGTGCTCAACGGTCTTTACTTCGGCATCGCCTACGGCTATGGTAGTGCCGCGTGAAATATCGATAACGTGATCGATATCAGCGGGAATTTCGGGTGAATCCTGCATATCAACGCGCTTAAAGCGGATACCGTAATCTTCAGGCGCGGGCACGAAGCGCATGTTTGAGTTGTTACCGGTGTGCAGACCGATACCTGAAATTGAAACTGCTTTGGATATAGTTCTTTGTTTTGTCAGCATATTGTTTTAATAATCCACGAAAATACAGATTTTTATGTAAAGATTTAAGTGATAAAAACGGGGGACGTCAAATGTGATCCCGCTAAGCAGAAAAGCGGGACCGGCACAAACCGCCGGAATGTCAAATGTCAAACGTGATCCCGCTAAGCAGAAAAGCGGGACCGGCACAAAACGCCGGAACGTCAAATGTCAATCGTCAAATGTAAAATGGGATCCTAATAAGCAAAAAACCAAACCGCAAAGACGCAAATTTCGCAAAGGTTGCTTTTGCAGAGGGCAGGCTTGCCTGCCCTCAAAATTGCTTCTCCCCCGCTTTAGGCCCCTTACTCTTACCTCGGGATTCTCACGATGATTCTCATTGTGAAAACGATATTTTTTTTTGCGGGGGAATCACCCGGGAGAATGTGATTGCGGGCTAAATTCGTAATATTTTTTCGGGCGAAGCCTTCTCAACATGAATTATTGATGATGAGAAAGCATTCTCACTATGAATAATCATCGTGAGAATCACGCAAAACAGAATAAAATTGAGGGTCAGATTCTCAACATGAATATTCATGCTGCGAAAAATTATTCGTGTTGAGAAAAATAGTTTGAAGAATTGCGGAATTGGCATACGGATAAAGGTTAAAATTAAAAATTAATATGCTTCTTGCATATTTAGGTAAATATAATATATGCTGATGGCATTGTCAAGGGGAAAAATAGAAAAGAACCCCGAAGGGATGGTATTATTTGAGAACAGCCATAATGCCACCCGTTCCGGGTTTGATTATTATATAGACAATACAGCTACAATAATTTCACCGCTTCGCGGTTTTTAACCATTTGAAGTGTTGTGTCAGGTCTTACGACCTGACGCGAAAATGTGCCGGGTCGTAAGACCCGGAAGCGCTTTTGAAAAAAATTGCACGAAGAGGGCTACATCTGTACATCCGGGTGTAAGCGCTTATTAATTTCCTCAATTACACGTTCACCCCTTTTTAATAAAAACTTTTCATAATTATTGTCTAAAATCCCATATTCATTAATATTATCAATTAAATGAGTTTTCATGGTATCGTTTATGTGTTTATTGGTCTTTATGAATTGACGCATATAATTACTCGGTGCTTTTGCTTTAATCTGTCTTTTATTTAAATAATCATCAACTAGTGTAATATTCAATATAGAATTAGCCTGCCAATCCGGAATTTCTTGTTTTTTGAGATAGCTTCTGGGGAAAAAGTGATGATAGTTCTTACTTGAACTTGATTTCAAGTTTGAGTTATCTAATTTTACAATACCATTACTTTCGAAAGACTTTGGTTCGCAGAATGCATACAAACATAAAATTGCTGAACAGAATGCATCCCCTGTACTGAACCATTTATATTTCAAGTCCTCAATATTAACATAAAACTCTTCACCTCTATATACTGGCATTTGTTCCAATAGGATACTCTCTATTTTTTTTAAATCACTTGCTACTTTTGATTCAACAGCAGACGAAAACCGATTTGATAAGGATGCCCAATAGAAATATTGAGTTAGTAGTTTATGTTGAATAACAGTAGGTTTATTGTTTTTATTTTTTACAAAAAAATAGGTTAAAGGAACTAGCAAAGTATGATAAGGCAAAAGTTTAGAAACCGGGATTCTCATTTCTGTTCGCAAATAATCGACACTGGTGAATAAACTAGAAATAACTATTTTCCATGCATCTATAAAATCATTTTTATTAATTCTTAAAACATCCTGTCTTCTGATTTGTTGACATAGAATTGCAGCAATACACTGCAATATTGTAACTGGCGGTATAGTTTCGTAACCTGCATCTTCAAGATCTTTTTCAACACCATTATTGTTATCCTTGACTTTTTCATATTCCACTGATAAGTCAAAGTTTCTTGGCAAGTCATATGTTTTAGCGACCATAATCTCGAATAGTGTTAACTCTTCACCACCAGTATTAATACGAGTAAATACATCACATGCGACCTCAATAGGATATTCGTCAATTACTATTATGGAAAAGTCATATCCTGTAAGTCTTTTTTGATAAGTTTCAATTTTTTCTAAATGCTCCTGCTTGTAACCACTATTCAATAGTTCTGTCAAAGATCCATTTAATAATTTGTAAACAGAAATGAACGGTTTCTCTTCAGGTTTATCGAGCAAAACTATTTCTTCGTCAGTATCCGGATTAGTTTCAAGATTTATTGAAATGTCTTTATAATCAATCTCTTTACCCTCTCTTGTTAATCGTATTCCTTTACGTATTGCATATAGTGAAGTTATTCTTTGCTGCCCGTCAAGAACATACATAATGGCGTCTCCCTTTGGGATTTCAGGTAATGCAATATTTCCTAAATTTTTAAACGACCTCAACTCCTCTCTGGTTTTCCAAAATATGAAAGTACCAATTGGGTAGCCCTTTATTATACTATCAATCAGTTTTGCCGTTTTCTCTTTCCCCCAAACAAAATCTCTTTGGAATTGAGGTAACTTAATTCTACCCGTGTCAATGTCGTTAAATAAATTTGTGTATTTCTTACTTTGATTTTCAGGTTGTTGCATAAAACTCTCCTTTAATTGTTTTGAATCAATTTTAGAATTGATAGTTGCAATCTGATCCTATTCTAAGTCCACCAACCATTTATAATTAATCATTACCCAGCCTGCCTCTGATTTAGGATCGATTGTTCCTGTCCCCTTTACGTTTAGTGTTCCATCGTTATTTATAGCAAATGTCCCATTTGATTTTTTATTATACAAGCCCTTTACGTTTTCTCTTATCAAGTCACATCTTGGACAACCGACAACTGTTCCGTCATTGAAATAACCAACAAGACCACCATTAGATGAAAAGAGGTATTGTAATTTCCGCTTATTCTGATTTTCTTCTTTACTGCTTTTATTATCTGTCTCTACTTTGTTCGTAGCGTTCTCTTTCTTAGCTAACTCTTTTTCCCTAATATTTAATTCTTTTTCTTTTAAGTTTAATTCGCGCTCCTTTAATGAATCATCTTTCGTACATCTAGGGAGAGTGCAAATAAATAGAAACAAGAATAAGCTTAAACAAGATTTCAAAAGAATGTTTTTAATTTTTTCCATACTGTTATATTGCTTCCATTTCTATTTTATTCCCCCTCCACAATCTTTATTTCTTCTTCAGTCAAACCATAAAGCTGATAAACCAGCCGGTCTATCTGGCGCTCAAGCGAGTTGCATTTGCTTTCGTAAAAGACTAAATCTTTATCTGTAATAGACTCTGACAATTTAAATTTGGAAATTAATATTTGGTCAACATAACTTACCAAATCATCATGCATTTTCTTTTCATCATTGTTATCAAAATTAATATCTCTAATTGGGAACCTTGTTAGTGTATTTCTTGAATATTCAAAATACCCATCACGCTTCAATTTGCCAAAATTTGAATTAAAGAAATTTAGTAATTTGCTATTGAGTAGCCCTAATAAATACTTCAATGATATTGGGATTTCCTTTTTCACTAATAGGTAAGTATCAGTTAAAACATAATAATTTGCGTTTTTATCGCAATTATCAAAGCCAAACTTATTCCCTTTGCTATAAAGTGGCGTTAATATTTTTTCCTTAGCTGTTTGGAATAGATTTAGATTACGTGGTACGCTAATAGCATACCAATTCGATTGATTATTCTTGAATTCATATCGCTTTATCAGCTCTGATTTGAATTCATGAAGATACTTTTTAATGTTTGGGTATGCATCTATCATCGTGTCTTGTAGTGTTAGAATCAAGTACAATTTTCTATATGAGATCAAATAAGGCTTAATATCTCTCGTTTTAATATATTTTTTCAACAATTCTTTTTCGAGTTTGTATTTTCTTACATTCTCTTCGTTCACTATGAACACATCATTCAATCCAGACGTTAAACCTTGACCCATATGAACAAATTCATCAAGTTTTGGGTGAATATCTAACTTACTTTTGAAATCATGCAATATACTGTTAGAGAATACCCAATCATCAGGGCTCAAACTTTCAGCGTCTGAATCAAAAAAATCAATGTTATCATGGTCTAAAATTTCATTATTGTTGATTTTTTGTACTTCGGGTTTAAATTGAATGATATTTATTTTTTTTTGATTACCACCTTTTTCAAATGTATTGATAACCGTAAGTGTATTTACATTCTTGAAGATTTGCACATTCTTGAAATCAACAATTTGTAGTATTGTAAATTTATCCTGTAAATATTTTCGGAACTTTGCTGCATTCTTTGAATTGAAATAATATCTTTCATTAATGTAGCTTATTAAGCCCTTTTGCTTTAAAATCTTACTCGCGACTGATAAAAAGAAAAAGTATATATTGCTTTGTCTAGTTGCAAACTCCAGAAATTTCTTTTCTAGGTAATTCTTTTCTGTTGCATTAATGATATCTAAAGAAAAATACGGAGGATTACCAACAATAGCATCAAATCCACCATTTTTCATAATGGCCGGAAACGCATCTTCAAAATTCATTGCGTTAATTTTGCGTTCTTCTTCACCGGGGAACATATTGCCATCGTAAATATCTGTGCCAATTAATGAGTTACCGCAGATTATGTTTTTGCTAAGATCGGGCAGTATTTTTTCTTTAAACATTGCCTGCATTTCGTTTGCGGTTGCAAGCGTTTCATCTTCGAGGAGCTTTAAGTAAAGTGAAAGCTGTGTCACTTCAACAGCCTGGTGGTCTATATCAACTCCGAACACATTATTAATGAGTATCTGCCGCTTCTGTTTGAGCGAAAGCACCCACAAACCGCTGCTTAAGATACAGCCATCGGCTTTGGCTTCTTTGGGGTGCTTCTGGTAATAACTGCTATGGTAGCGGAGCAAAGTATCGTAAACTGTAATTAAAAAAGAACCGCTTCCGCAGGAAATATCAGCAAAACGGAGCTTTGAAATTTCGGCGGGTGTTTTGCCTTCGATAAGTTTACCAACGGTATTATTTACAATGTACTGCACAATATACTGCGGTGTGTAATACACTCCCCCGGCCTTGCGGACTTCGGGCTTTTCTTCTATGGTGACGCGTTTATCGGTGGCGTGAACAACCTTGCCCAGGAAACGCTCATATATGCTGCCCAAAATGTGTATGGGTATAGAGTTGAAGTTATAGGGTGAGTTTACATGCGAAAGGTCTTCGCAGATTTCGGCAAAATCTTTGTCATCAGGGGCAATTGCAGAACCCCCCTTTGATGGAGGGAGATGATCTATAAAGTGCTCTTTGAATACAATTCCGTTATACTTTGCGTTGAGTGAGCGGCAGTCCGCAATGAAATCACCCCATGCAGTTCCTTTATTTCCGTAGGTACTGATGTGGTGCTCACCTTCGATCAGCATATCTTCAAGGAAACGGATAAAGACAAGTCTATCAATTGTGCGCTGTGTTGCTTCGGTTAATTCTTCACTTGTGAGCGCAGGATTTTTCTTTTTAAATGAACGGGCAAGAGTGTTACGGATATCATCAAGCTCTTCAAGGAAAGATTCATCAATACTCTGGTAAGATCCGGGGAACAAGCCTTTCTGCACGGCTTTGCCGCGCGGCTTTGGCATGGTTTCAGCAAATTTATCTATTGAGCCATCGCCGACCGCTTCGCGTGAAAAGAGGTAGTATAACTTCGCGAATTTTTCCTTATCGGTGTATTCAGTATAATGGAAACTTAAAACTTTACGCTCTTTGGTGTATCTGATATCGGGCTTGAAACGTGAATCTAAAATGTGGAATTCTTCAAAATCGGTTAGTACCACAAGCGGAGTTCCGGCATTCCACCCATAACGTATGGCCTGAAAGTAATCGTATGGGTTTGAAAGTGAGCGTGATGGTTTTTTAGCTTCAACATAAAACTTGGGGTCACGGTAGTTTGGCGCGAGGAAAAAAGCGTAATCGGCGCGCTTCTGGGTTTCTTTATCCCTTACCCTGCGTTCAATTTTTACTTCCTGCTCATACGGATTTTTCTGGTGATCGTGGTTCACATCCCACCCAAGCGAAATGAACAGTTTATCTATGAAATCAAGCCTCGCCTGTGATTCGGAATAATCAGCAGCAAGGTAATGGCGTTCATTAGCCTTAAAATCGTTTACAAGTTTTTCAACTGCGTTGTATGCTGTTTCAAGGGACATAGTTCCCGTTTTATTAATATTTATAATTACTAAATTTAAATATTTACAAAGATTTATAAAAGGTTAAAAATCTGATGCCCGTTTTTCAACGGGCATCTTGAGTTATTGCAATTACTTTTCTACGGGTCTTAAATTAGCTTTGTATGAATCATAATCAAAACTATTCCAATTGCCGGTTGCCGCATCTACTATAATACCTACCAAACCGGATAAGATATCGAGTATTAGCCATCCTGCGCCGAGTCCGTAGGTCATACGCAATGATTTTGTCTGGAAGCCATCTTTGACAAATTCGATAGTGTACTCTTTGCTTTTCTTAAGGCGTACTGTCATTGGCGTATTGCCTTCATCTTTTCCGTTGACAAGTATTTTCGCGCCGCTTGGTTCGCTGCTGAGATCAACATCATCATAACTGCCGGAAAATATTGTAGCACAACCTTCTAATGTAAAAATAAAAATAAGCAGCATTGAAATAAACGTAATTTGGTTTCGCATATTTATTTCTCCTTTAAATGTAAGAAATGTTAGTTCATAAAAACCCCATTATTGAGGTTAAACTCAGGATTAAACACTCTTACTTTTAAAAGGTTAAAGAATAATAAAAGAACTATGTAAAACAAAAAAAGAGAGTTTACTCTCAGGGCATAGATGCCCCGAGAGTAAACTCCCTCTAGTGCGTGATGTTCAAAATTAGGATAATATTTAGTTAAATGCAATTGTAATATTTGTTTGGCAAAAAAAATCATGTATGTGCTGAGTTTGGTCGTTGGTGAACTGCAGTGGCAGTCAACAACTGCCAAGCAGTCATACTGCCAACGACGGCGGAATTCTCAAAAGCTAAACCCCCGACTGAGATTTTCGCATTCTAATAATTTAATGATTAATTCTACTTTGTTTTGTGTGAAAGCCCTCATCCCCCCTTCGTATGAAGGGGGGACTATTGGTTGTAGATTTACTTTTTTGTCGATAGTTCTTCCAGTTTGTAACACTCAAAAGCATCGATGGGGGTTTGATGCTTCTTTATATTCTGATTTTTTAAATGTTGTGTCAAGTCTTTCGACCTGACACGTTTATGTGCCGGGTCGTAAGACCCGGCACCACAAAATACTGCCAAGGATGGCGGATAGTTCGGTTATGTGCTTCGACTCACTGCTGAGGCAGTCAGGCGCTCCAGCACGACAGGCGCTTCAGCACGACAGGACGAAGTAAATTGCAAATCACGTTCCGCTTTTGAGCTCGGTGATGGCGCGCTCCATTTCCGGCTGGGACATGAAGTGGCGGCTGACGGCAATTGTGCGGCCATCGGGTGAGCGCAGACTGAAGAACCAGCGGCTATCCGTGGTTGAGGTGCGTACATAATTGGCATCGCTTGCCGCTGCGCGGCGGATATCGGCGATACAATTCACGGTGTCACAATCAGACGGGCAGCCCGTGCACTGCAATACTGCAACTCCCTCGCTATCCTGAAGCTTCACGTAGTGTAAGCCATCGGGACCGTGGTATTTTGTAAAGTTTGTATGCATGGTTTTATATGTTTAATTCCCCTTTAAAGCAAAAGGGAGTCCCCTCCCCGCACAAGTGCAGGAAGTGAGACCCCCTATTGGTCATTACAAACATATATAATTTTGTTAATTGAAGCAATACTGATTATTGGGTGGGTGTGTGCTTCGAGTCCTCTCAGCGCCACAGGCTCGTTGTTTAATTTGAATGTGTTGCGTGTTATTGGAATTATCGCTGAAACCACCCCACCCCTTCGGGGCACCCCTCCTTTATCCCGCCGTGGCGGGACTTCGAAATCACTTCGTTCTTTCTCGAAAGGAGGGGAGCTATAATTCCATTTGATGGGCTTTTCGATGTTCGATGGTTTAGAAGCAGACGTCCCAGCGGGACGTCTCTACAGAAGCAATGCTACAGGCTGACAAGTGACCACCACTGTCAAAGCCAGCCCTTGGGCCTTAAAGGGGGAGAGTTGTCTTTACTTTTTCTTATTGAGGCTGCGGATGGCTGCTTCCTGGCGAAGCTCCGCGCGCATGGGTTGAGAGCGGTAACCGGAATACATGCCGGGTACGGTTATGGATTTTGATACATTGGTAGCTGCGGTAAGAATTACGTTATCACAAATTGTTATGTGTCCAACTATTCCAACCTTGCCGCCTATCATGCAATTTTTACCAATTTTTGTTGAGCCCGCAATTCCCGATTGCGCCGCGATGACGGTGTTTTCGCCAATTTCAACATTGTGCGCAATCTGTATCATGTTATCGAGCTTAACGCCGCTGTGAATTACGGTCTCCCCCATTGTGGCGCGGTCGATGGTACAGTTGGAGCCGATCTCAACATCATCACCAATGACCACAATCCCCTTTTGCGGGATCTTCTGGAATGTGCCGTCAGAGTTTTTAGCCTGCCCGAAACCATCGGAGCCGATAGTTGTGCCGCTGTGGACGATAACACGGGCGCCTATCTTTGTGCCCTGGTAAATTGTGACATTGGGATAGATAAGTACATCATCGGAAATTTCGACTCCCGCAAGTATTACGGTATTGGGCAGAATAGAAACGCGGGCGCCAATTTTCACTTTTTCACCGATGAAGCAGTTCGCGCCAATACGCACTTCATCAGAAGAGATTTCCGCGGTATCGCTGATAACGGCATTTTCGTGAATGCCAATTTTCTGCAGTTCCGTTTGGGGTGACATTATATCAAGCAGCGTTAAGAAAGAGAGATACGGGTCTTCGGTCCTTATGAGGGGAAGTTTGCGGTCATCAAGCCTTTGGTAAAGCGTTTCGTTGAAGCGCTTTGAAACGATAACGCACCCGGCAGATGTGCCTGAGAAATATTTTTCATAAACGGGGTTAGCTATGAATGTGATCTCATCTTCGGAGGCAGATTCAATTTTTCCGATGCCTGAAATTTCTTTATCTTTGAATTCAGGTAGAGTAAGCTCGCCGGAGATGAGTTCTGCTATTTCGTGAAGTTTCATGGGAGTAAGAAATAATCAAATAAATAAAAAAGACGACCCACCGGGTCGTCTCTACAATTTTTAGTTTACTGCGCCTCGAGGTTTTTTATGACCTTCTGTGTTAAATCATACCTGTCGTTCATGTACAGCAGCATAAGCTGCGTTGAGCGGTCGATAACAAAATCGTAGCCGCCTTCTTTAGCAACATCCTGGATAGCTTTAAACACTCTATCCTGTACAGGTTTCATGAGTTCAGTCTGCTTCTGGAAGTACTCGCCATTTTCGCCGAATTTATTTTGTTTAAAATCGGTGAGCTTCTGCTCCTGCAGTCTTATATCCGCTTCCATTTGTGTTTTGATCTTTTCGGTGAGTATGAGTTTTTTCTTATCGTAATCATCTTTCATAATAACGAGGCTATCGTTGATGGCCTGAAGCTCGAGCTTCCATTTCTGCACAAGGTTATCGAGGTTTGTTTGCGCGTCGCGCGCATCCTGCAGGGTTTCGAGAATGACCTTTGAATCAACATAGCCTATTTTTTGCTGGCTGTAAGCAGTGCCGGCAAGAAAAATAAGAGCGAAAATTACGGCAAATGATAGTTTCATCGCTTTAGTGTTTGGTTTATGAGTAATGCTTGAATTAAAGCGTATAATTTTATGAAATATGAATTAATTTGATTTTAAATTCAATATTAAAGAAAATGAATGATGATGAGATATCTGTCCTTCGACTCCGCTCAGGACGACATATTTAAAATTTGCACTTAGACTCCCACGCCAGAAGCTTGATTTTTTGTCTCCCCCTAAACAAGAGGGAGTGCCCTCCTGACTGCGGGTGCAGTTTAGGGCGAGGGGGTCGTTTGCTCACAATGCAGATTTTCGTCTGGATCCTTCGTCGCTGCCGCTCCTCAGGATGACAAAGCCTGCTGGTTTATCCTTTGTCCTTCGAGAAAGAGATCCCCGCCTTCGCGGGGATCATGCAAAAAACTACTTCAGTTTATCTAAAACTTTGAATGTGATATCGATATCTTTATCTCCGTAAATGAGCGCATCGCTGGCTTTATCAAGCACGATGTTGTATTTCAATTCCTTAGCCAGAGTTTCGATGGCTTTTGTGATCTTTTCTTTTACGGGTTTGAAGAGTTCGAGCTGAACATCATATAAACTTTTCTGCACGTTCTGTTTGTAAGCAGAAAGATCCTGGTCCATAGCCTGCACTTCTTCCTGCATCATACCCAGTTCACCCTCAAGTGATTTAATCTGGTCAGCGGTAAGCTGTCCGGCTTCAATCTTTTTCTGCGCATCTTCGTATTTGGCTTTAAATGCATCAGCTTTAGATTTGATCTCATTTTCAATTGTGGTGATAGTATCCACATACTGCTTCTGCAGCGATTCGAGCTGTGTTTTAACCTGCTGCGCTTCGGGCAGCTGGGCAATGATAACTTCGCTATCCACAAAGGCAATCTTCACCTGGCTTGAAGCTGATGCTGCCACAACAGCTATCATAAATAATGCTACTAAAATGTTTTTCAATTGTTTCTCCTTAAATATATATTTTAAATTTGATTTTCATTTTTTTGTTAAAACTATCGGGATCATCCTTTAGCTTAGAATCCCCTGCCGAACTGGAAGTGGAATAGCCATGAAGGATCTTCGTTATCGACAATTTTTCTATCGAAGCCGTAACCAAGATCGAAGCCGATGATACCCACAGCAGGCAGCATAAGCCTTGCGCCGAATCCGACAGAGCGCTTGAGATCAAACAGATCGGCGGCTTTGAACGATGACCAAAGGTTGCCTGCTTCTGCGAAGACCATTAGGAAGATGGGGATAGGATCCTGTGAGAGCGAATAACGCAGTTCAACGCCGTACTTCATCAGGAATCTGCCGCCTACGGGTGAACGGATCGAGTTAACGGGTCCGACTGTTCTATCATCATAACCGCGAAGCGATACCGTGTTGTATGATAAACCGCTGCCGCCCATGAAGAAGAGTTCATTTGGCGGAACGTAGTTATCGCTGGAAAGGCTTGAGATACTTTCAATATCAAACAGTGAGGCAAGCACAAGGCTACCTGAGTTATCAAGGCTTTTGAACGCTTCGCTCTTGAAGCCAAGCTTGTAAAAATTAGTTGTTCCAACTAAATTCGCGCCGGCAATTTCTGCTGAGAGCGAAAGCTTAGAACCTACTGAGGGGAAGATCGGGCTGTTGGTTGAGTTCCTTGAAATTACCTGCCCAATACTTATCTGCGTTCTTAAACCGGTTTCATAAATGCCTGCGCCGTTGATAACGTTAGTGCGCTGGAATTTTAAGAACCAGTCACCGCGGAAATAATCATCAGGGAAACGGAAACGGCGGCCTACGTTTAATGATGCGCCTGTTTCCTGGATTTCGTAGGTGTAATTTTGCTTGGTATCATACAGATCGATACCGCCGGATGTAGGTGTGTTCCATAACCACGGCTCGGTGAAACCGATACGGAAAGTACGGTAAGTGCCTTCTGTGCCGAAATCCCATTGCAGTGAAAGGATCTGTCCAGCTCCGCCTGAGAACGGATCGAGGATATCAAAGTTATTGAATGTTAAACCAAGGCTTCCTGAAAATCCGAAGGTCTGGCTGTAACCAACAGAGGCGTTAAGCTGATCGGATGAACGCTCTTCAACAAGATAGACAAGGTCAACGGTGCTGTCATTCCTTTGCACGAAATCATAATTAAGCGCTTCGGGGTTGAAGTAGTTCAGCTGTGAGAGCTGCTGCATACTTCTTATCATAGCGGTTTTATTGAAGTACTGGCCGGGCAGAGTGAAAAGCTCTCTGCGGATAACTTTATCCTGTGTTTTGGAGTTGCCTGAAAACTCAACAAGTCCAACCCTGTACTGGCGGTTCTCGCTGATATTGATCTTCACATCAACGTAATTGTTGTCGCGGGTGGTTTCATCAACATCGGCGCTGAAGCCAAGGTAGCCGTTATCTAAATAAAGCGAAGCAATATCAGACTGGCTTTCATTGCCACGGAGGTTCTGGTTGAACTTCATATAGTTGTATATATCACCGCGTTTCATATCGAGACGCTCGTACAATGTGGAATCTTTATAAACTGTATTTCCTTCAAATGTGATATTTCCCATTTTGTACCTTGGACCTTCGGTAACTTTAATGGTAATATCAACATCTTCTTTGTTATTTTTGTAGTTAAGCTGATCTTCCACTATAGCAGCATCTTTAAAGCCGTTTTGCCTGTAGTAATCTATAATGAATTCTTTATCCTTTTCATAATCAGAGCGGTTGAAGCGGGCTTTATCCCAGAACTTCCACCAGACACGCTCGGATGTTTCTTCCATTGCGCCGCGGAGATCACCGGAGGAAATTTTGCTGTTACCAGTGAAGCGGATATTGCGTACGCTGATCTTGGAGCCTTCGTTTATCTTTACGCGAAGCTGCGCTTCGTTGTATGAATTGACGAACTGATCGACCTGCACTGTCGCAAGCGGGTAACCTTCGGTTTCATATAGTTTGGTGATATTGTACTCGATATCCTTGACGGTTTGCGGTGTCACAACCTGTCCGGTTTCAAGGGGAATTTTTTCGGTGAGATCGTTATCGCTGAATTCATCGTTGCCGGAAAATTTTATGTTATCAAGTTTGGGAAGCTCCTTAACCTTAATGATTATATAAGCGCCATCGCCCACTTTTTTATCAACCACAATTTCCACATCACTGAAAAGCTTCATGTTCCACAGGTTCATAATAGCCGCCTGGGTGGCTTCGGAGGGGATCATTAATTCATCGCCGACCTTCAGCCCGCTGTTGGATACTATGATACGGGAATCATAAAACTTGTTACCTTCGGCGTTGATGGAAAGAATTTTGTACGTTCTGGGTCCATCATCCTGAGCGGAAGCGTTAAAATGAAGTGTGAATATGAGGGCAAAAAATAAAAAAAGAACTTTCTTTATATCTCTCATTAAGCTTTTTTCTTTGTTTGAATTTGTTTAGTGGTCATTCCGAACCTGCGCTCCCTGTTCTGGTATTCGCGTATTGCATCATAAAGCTGCTGCCTTCTGAATTCCGGCCAGAATGTTTTATCGAAATAGAATTCAGTGTAAGCAGATTCCCATAGCAAAAAATTACTTATTCTGTAATCGCCGCCCGTCCTTATAAGCAGGTCAGGATCGGGAATATCATTTGTAACAAGGTAAGATGAAAATGTTTTTTCATCGATATCGGTCTTTGCCAGCTTGCCGGCTTTAACATCAGAGGAGATATTTTTTACGGCATTTAAGATATCCCACCGGCCTGAGTAGCTTAAAGCTAAAACCAAAGACATGGTCTTATTGTTCCTTGTTTTTTCTATAGCTTCGTTAAGCTCATTTAAGACCTGCGGCGGCATAGAAGACATATCACCTATTGCCATAAGGCGCACATTATTTTCATGCAGCTTATCGGTTTCACCGCGAAGTGAGCGGATGAGCAGTTTCATTAATATGGCGACCTCGGTTTTGGGTCTGCGCCAATTTTCGGTTGAAAATGTGTATAATGTCAGGTATTTAACGCCAATTTGCCCGCAGGCTTCGACGATATCGCGCACGGAGTGCACGCCCTGGCGGTGACCGAAAGTGCGGGGCTGTTTTTTATCCTGCGCCCAGCGCCCGTTACCATCCATAATTATGGCGATATGACGGGGGATCTCACCGCGCTCTTTGAGCTCGTCCTGTACTTTTTTATCTGAACCGGATGGTTCGTTAAAAGCCATTATAAATGATTAATTACGGCCGGAAAGCCGCTCAATTTTCTATTAGTAAACCAATAATTTAGCGTATAAACAGCAAAAATACAATTGAATAATTTATCTTGGCGGATTGCGGATTGCGGATTGCGGGTTGAGGGTTGAGGGTTGCGGGTTGAGGGTTGGGGTTTGGGGTGATCTGCCCTCCTTCTATAAGGGGGAGCTGGAGGGGGTCAACAGATTTTTTGTATTTTAATAGTAATGCAGAGTAACAAAGCGTCCCACCCGCCAAGATTTATGTCTTCGCGGAGTCTCTCCGAAGGAGGACTCTGCGGTGATTTAAATAATTTATTCAGACCTCCACGTGCAGTGGCAGTCCTTCGGCCTAAATCCCCTCCTTGTGAAGGAGGGGACTTAAAAACATCATCTCCCCCTTAACAAGGGGGAGTGGGCTTCAGCCCGAGGGGGTCGTTTTGAAGGCATACGGTTTATGACCCCCTCCAGCTCCCACATGTCTTCGACAGTTCTATGACCGTACAGGAGGAGAGTGACTAAATTTGCGCTTCGACTCACTGCTGAGGCAGTCGGGGCAGAATGACAATGCGGGTTTGATCTATGTTTAGAAGCAGACGTCCCAGCGGGACGTCTCTACAGAAGCACAATAGAAAATAAGTAACTTCACACCCCGGACTAATAATATAACTTATAGGTTAAGCGGAAATTGATGCCGGGTTCGGGGAGGATGGATTTTATTCTTGACAGGTGATTGTAATAGATTTTATCTGTGATGTTTTCCGCGTTGAGTGAAATGTTATGCACGGTTTTACCGGCACTCAAGATATACTGCGCGAAGGCGCCGAAGATAATGTAGCCGGCTGTAGGCTGCTCAAAGTCATCGAGTCGATGCTGAGAAGCGGCGTATTCAGTGTTAACACCAATTGATAATTTCCCGGTGTTGAAAATGAGCCCGCTCTCCCCTTTCATTGGCGGAATCTGCGGAAGCGGTGATGAGGTGTTTTTGATCTGGCCGTATGTGTAACTGAGCGATGAAGTGAACTCGAACTTTTTAGTGAGCTTTAGCTCAAGCTGCGCTTCCAATCCTGCAAGCAGTGCGTTTACGCCTGTGGTTTGGTAAACGGGAAGCAGTGTCGCAACATTGATCGTGCCTGTATTGCGCGGGATAATGTAACCTGTTATATCGTTATAAAAAGCTGTGAGCATTGCATACCTGTTTTCATCCTTATAGTAAACAAAAAGTTCTGAGCCAAGCGCAGTTTCAGGCTCAAGGCGCGGGTTGCCGATCTCGTATGAATACGCGGCAAGGTGCGGCCCATCGGAGTAAAGCTCTTCTATTGTAGGTACGCGCGCGGAGCGGCTGAGGCTTAAGCCAACATTCAATCCTTTGCTTAACTTGTAAATACCGGATGCAGAAACAGAAAAGGTATTGAAATTACGGGAGAAGACTGTATCAAGGTTCGCGAGCTGTATAACCTGCTGCGGTTTTATGATGTTGTTCTCAAATCTGCCGGAGAGCTCAATGCTTAAATTATCAGAGGCGTGAATTTCTTCGCTGAGGTATAAAGCTGTGTTGTATGAATTCACCGGCGGCGTAAAAACGTAGCCGCCAATATTGAAATCACGGGTTTCAAATGAAGCGCCGAAAGTGCCGGAAGAGAAAATTCCGGTTTTATTGTGTATTAGGTTAACATAGGTGTTGTAATTTATTATGCGGAATTCCGCACCAATAACACCGGGTGATTCGTATTCAGTGTGTTTGTAATATGTGCGCGCCGCATCAAGATCGATGTGATCAAGGAATTTCGATTCAATTTTATAGTGCAGCTTAAATGTATAATTTCTTTTCAGCATGGATATATCTACACCGTTTGGGTGCGCGCCAACAAATCCGCCGGGTATGCCGTAATCAGTTTGGTATTCACGGATCGAGAAGCCGGTGAATCCCCATTTTTGAATAAGGCTTAGCCCGCCTGCAAGATTTTTAGTTTCTATATCAGAATTTTTGAGTTTACCGGCGGGAGTTTTAAGATCGGCGGTTTTGCGGTAACTTCCTTCGAGCCTGGCCGCAAACATTCTGATGGGAAGCGAAATAACGGCTGAGCCGAGGTATCCGTTGTTGGAGGTTTCACCGAAACCGCCAAGCTTAAAATTAATCGCAGCAGGAACCTGCTGCGGTATTTCATACCGGATTACGTTAATAACTCCGCCAATTGCAGATGGAGTTTTGAGAAGTATTTTAGGTCCGCGCTGAACTTCGATGCGTTCGATAGTAAACGGTTCAACGGCAACGGAGTGATCGGGTGATGTTGCGGATAGATCAATTGATTTCATACCGTCTTCGGTGACCATTACCCTATCGCCGCTTAACCCCCGGTAAACCGGGCGCGAGGGCGCGGGTCCCATAGAGCGGATCGATATCCCCGTTTGATCTTTAAGTGTAAGCGCAAGTGTCTGCCCCAAATTCCGGATGAGTTCTTTTTCTTTTAGTACCGCGGAGAGTTCCAGCAAGTCATCAAAAGCAGAGCGTGGATGGTCATCGGTAACGGTGATAACTCCGGTCCTGAAATCAGACGGGAATAACCGCATATAAAAAATATTTTCTTTGCCCTGCTCAACATTTACCGGCAAAGAAGCGGTTTTATATCCCGCGAGAGAAGATTCAAGTATATAACTACCCGGCTGCTGAACGAAGAGTTCAAACATACCATCAGTGTTGGTAAAAGTATTTGAGGTTGTACCTTTTATGTTTACCAATACATTTGCAAGCGGCGAGGAATCTTCGGCATCGGCAATGTAGCCTTTTACCGAAATTGAATCACACCGCGCAATTGCGGGAGAAAAAAAGTAAACTCCCCCTGCAAAAAGGAGCAGGAGGAATTTAAAGTATAACTTATTCATGAAATGTTAATTAACCCTTACCGGAATATTCCTTGTACCATAGATCAGGTTGGCATCACGGAAGAGTCTGATAGAAATAAGCGTATTGCCGGAGGCGATACCTTCTATCTTAAATGAAAATTCACCGGGTTTATTTGTAAAGTTCGCTATGCCGGTTGGATTAACATTCGCAGAAAGTGTGTAGGAATCACACGGCTGGAATCTTTCACCTTCTTTATCGAGCCAGTAAATTTTCAGTCTGTTGGTTGATGAACCGGCATTCACAACAACAGTATCACCTGTTTGTATTCCGGCGGAATCGCGGGCAATAATAGTATTTGTAACAGTATCAATTACAACAAAACCTGCAGGATCGGGGATCTCACAAGGATCAACTTTTACAGGAATGAAAGGTGTAGTGAAATCGGAATGTCCCGAGTGGTTGACTTTTATCTGCATGGAAGTAGTATCAGGTGAGAGTGAGAGACCTTTTAAATGAAAAGCCCAGTCATTTGGATCATCCATTTCGGTTTCAACCACAGAAGCGTCGCGGATAGTGAATCCGAGGGTATGGCTGCCGTCACTTGGCGGTGTAAGTACATTTTTGTTTTCATCCCAAAAATAAACTTCCCAGTGTGTTGATAAGATATTGAGCGGCGCTTTGAGAGTATCGCCTGAATTCACAACGCCGTTAAAAACCTGCAAAATTGTATCAGTGGAACCTTCAGGAATAATGAAGAGACCGGCGGGTTCAAAGTGTTCACCTGGGGGCGTTACGATGCTATCTTCACCGCAGCCGTTAATAATTAAAGTTGGAACAGAAATAACAGAAAACAAAACCAATAAAGCGAAATGCTTTTTGATAAAGCGCATAGTAATACCTCTTTAGTATAATTTTAGTTATTAAATATAGTACGGGGCAAAACTATACTTTAGGAGGCGCTCGTGAGTTTAGATCATTTTTCTGCTCGGGATTGAACAGCGGTACTTCTGAATTCTGCAGGGAAAATTCAGAGGTGAAATATGGCATGAAAGATTGAACAGATTCAACAATACTGTGATTAACAGAATTGATCAATATACAGGCATCGCACTTCGCGGGTTTGGCTGCATCTTCACAATGCTCATGGTGATGCAGGAATTCTGACCCGTTTATTGCAAATAACGCAAAAATGAGAAGAATTGCGGCGCTGTATTTTTTGAATTTACTCAATGGAATACAATAGTAATAAAGAATGTATTTTGTAACAAGTCAATTAATATCAACATATAGAACGGATTTTGAGGGCTGATAGTTTCAATGTATATGCGACCCTATGGGGTTGCGGGACTATGGGGGATGATTCGGGTTATAAATGTTTGACTCCGTTGGAGTCATTTTGAGGAAAAGGTGTTAGGGGTCAAAAGAAAATCCCGCCGGGTTAGAGCGGGATCTTTTTGAAATTTACATTTTTAATATTTAATTCTTCGGTCCGTTTTTGTATTTATCGGGGTCGCTTTCGAATTTTTTGTTGCATGATTTGCAGCAAAGATAATACTTGGTACCTTCATGCATTACGAATACATCTTTGGATTCAATTACTTCGCCCATAACAGGACAGGTCAATTCTTCTTTGATGTAATTCATAGGTTCTTTTTTGAATTTTGCAAGACAGCCTTCGCAGCAGAAAGTGTAATCCTTGCCGTAATAGCCGAATTTAATTCCCTGGCCCTCGCCAATGGCTTCACCTGAAACGGGGCATGTCATACCGGTTACGGAGGTATCGCCGCCTGCGTTACCTGTAGCATCGTAGCATGATTTATTTTCCGCGCAGCATTGAGAAGTTTTTTCTTTGGCGCAGCAATCGTTACTCTGGCTAAACGCAGAGGATGTTATGAATGCAAATAAAGCAAAAAATATTGATGACAAAATTATTGTGATTTTCATTTTTAATATTAATTAAATTTAAACAATCGGTTATTTCATGTGCTGCATAAGATGAAATTCCGCTGTCTAAATCCGTATAGAAAGGACAGTAAGATAAATATCTGACTGGTAATTTTTGGGTGGAGAATACTCCGCTGTAATTTTATGAATTGAAGCGGACGAAAATAATACTCCGGCAATTGATCCATATTGCAGCTTGTTAGGATCATTTTCCCTGGTGGAATTTTTAAGTTCTATAAAAAGATCAGCAGCTGCGGGAGCCTGCTTCATAGAGCAGCCGCAGTGAGATGAAATGCGCTGGGTAGCTGCAGCATTGATATTTTTCGCACAGCACTTTTTGACAGTTTGAGTTACATGACAGCAGTCATCGCTCATATTTAAAGATGAGCAATGTACAAAAGCTGTAAGATTCAGCGTTAATACTGCAATTGCTGTTACAATAGAAAGGGAGAATTTAGTAATATTTTCCAGTAGTTTGCTCATATTTTACTTAACAAATATAACGATTTTGCAGGATTAAAGTTCCGTAAAAAGGGGGTGGGTATGGAATTGGCGGAAAGTGCGCAATTTCTCTGGACGTTGGTGAACTTAGAAACAAGTCAGGCAACTGCTAAAGCAGTCATGCTGCTAACGTCGGCGAAATAAATCTTAAGTCGCCGTCGCTTGTGACTGATAACTTTCATTTGCCTATATTTCAATTCCCAGGATATTCCTACAAGACATATGATATTAATCCCGAAGGGATGATATTATTGTAGTTGAAATGCTTCCTTTTCAAAAGGTAATCCCGAAGGGGTGATATTATTCATACCATTCAAACAGGTATTTTTCGTCAAATTCAATTTCAAATTTTTTCAAAAGTTCGAGGTATTCTTCTTTAAAAGTTTTTTCCTTGTGGTGATCTTCCTGATTTAAGATATAGTTATATACTTTTTCTATCTGAGACTTTGAATAAGAGAACGCGCCATAGCCTTCCTGCCAATTGAACTTACCTTTTACCCATTTTTTTTCATTTATGAAATTTGATGAGTTGTTTTTCATTTCACGAACCAAGTCTGAAATTGCCAAAGCGGGTTTTAATCCGACAAATGCGTGGATATGGTCAGGCATTCCGTTTACGATGATCGATTTACAGCCTTTACCTGTAATGATTCCCGAAATGTATCGATTCAGTTCCTCTTTGTTGTTCTTCGATATCAGGTTTTGTCTACCTTGAACAGCGAATACTATTTGAATAAAAAGTTGCGAGAATGTACCTGCCATTTATCCCCTTTCATAATGTCACCCCTACGGGGTTTTGAATTTTGGTTGATTGATGACTACAATAATACCACCGCTTCGCGGTTTTGATTAATCTATGATAGTTTATTACAACAATACCACAGCTTACCGCTTAGGCAGTCAGGCGCGGTTTTGATTAATCTATGATAGTTTATTACAACAATACCCTAGCTTACTGCTTAGGCCGTCAGGCGCGGTTTTGATTAATCTATGATAGTTTATTACAACAATACCACAGCTTACTGCTTAAGCAGTCAGGCGGGGTTTTGATTAATCTATGATAGTTTATTACAACAATACCACAGCTTACTGCTTAGTCCGTCAGGCGCGGTTTTGATTTTTCGGTTTATTTCTTTCTAAAATAATATCACCCCTTCGGGGTTTGGATTATTACTCAATTAAATATTACAATAGTGACACCCCTTCGGGGTTCTGATTTTTGGTTAATTGACTATTACAATAATACAACCGCTTTGAGATTTCAAAAACATAATCGAATATTATTTTATTAATATCATTTTGTTTGTTTCAGTGAATTCTCCTGCGCTTAGCCTATAGAAATATACACCGCTTGGGTGGCTAGATGCATTCCAGGTGGCAGAGTACGTGCCCGGGGTGAGTTGTTGGTTGACGAGGGTTGTGACTTCTTTGCCGGCAATATCATATATGGAAAGGATTGTTAACACACCCCGACCGCTTTCAGCGGTCACCCCTCTCGAGATGGGAATTTGGAAACGAATAGTTGTAGATGGATTGAATGGGTTTGGGTAATTTTGGGAAAGTGAAAAAACATTTGGTATTTCGCTGGAGATAGTTTGAATTCCCACTTGACCGGTGTATTTTGATATGCCGCCGTTATCTCTGACGGCCCAAACATTTGGACTACCTAATTTATTATTTGATATATGCGTATAGATACCGGAAGGTGCTGTATACTCAAGAGACCAATTGTTTCCTTCAACACCGGTATATATTTCACTGCCTCTGCTATACCATGATTTTGAAAACTGGCTTGGCGATCCCGCAATACCTGTAATTGCTCCTGAACCGACCGATGTAACCGGATTCCAGTTTGCTCCAAGATTGGTTGATCTGAACAATGTGGTTCCTGCTGTGAGCCCAATCCCAACTGTGCTGTTATCAGTTAGCAGATATTGAAACCAAACAACTGACGAGTTAACTTCAGGCGCAGTAGATTGAATCTGCCAATTGGGACCAATTGGCAAATAATAAATGCGGCTATTGTTTGTTCCGAACCATGCTTTACCTTCGATAGCGAAAACGGAATTAGTAAATCCGGTTTCACTTCCTGCTTGAGGCAGATAACACCCGGAGGAATCCCATGTGCGGCCTTCATTTGTTGAGCGAAAAATTGTCCATCTGTTGCCCACGGGCTTGCCTATCAACAGAATGTTATACATTGAGTAAAGTTCAGCAAAACCATAAATTTCACCGCCTGTTTGACTGAAAGTGTTTTGCCAGCTTTCACCCCCATTAGATGAAAAATATACTACAGCAGTATTTCCTGAGATAAGACCTGAAGTAATGGCGCGTTTGAAACTGTTATTCATTCCTAAGATCGAAGTAAGATTAGCGTTTGAAGGGATGTTTGAGTTAACAGTTATCCAGTTAGTTCCGCCATTTGTTGTTGAAATCACAACACCACTGTTTCCACAGACCCAACCATGTACAGGCGATATGACTGAATTGAGCGACGATACCCCGTTTAACCTGGTACTGTGACCCGAGATCTGCTCTTCCCACTGTGAATAGTTAGCAGAAACATTTAACAGTACAGATAAAAAAAGAATTAATGTAGTTTTCATATTTAATTTATTAAGATTATTTTAATAATATCATTTTATTTGTTTGCGCAAAATTACCGGAGCTTAGCCTGTAGAAATATACACCGCTTGGGTGGTTTGATGCATTCCAGGTGGCAGAATATGTGCCCGGGGCGAGTTGTTGGTTGACGAGGGTTGCTACTTCGCTGCCGAGTGCATTGTAAACTCTAAGTGAGACGACCCACCATGCCGTTGGCTTGGCTAGCCGGGTCGTCTCTACAGCGGGAATTTGGAAGCGAATTTTTGTTGATGGGTTGAAGGGGTTGGGATAGTTTTGGGAGAGGGAATAACTTTCCGGGATCGAGCCTGATGTAGGTTCAACTGAAAGCGGTTCGGTCCATATCCACGCGCCTCCGTTGGATGAGCCGCTGACGCCTGTAACAATTTTGATCCCATGGGTTGTAAGCGGCGTTGAGTTGTGCGTTAAGCCTGCATTTGTAAAATTGCTGCCGCCATTCAGTGAGAAGAACACTCCCCCATTGCCCGCCAGATAAACTACAGGCAGACTGGATGAATAATAGATCATCGCGCTGCGGCTAACGTAGCCTGTTGCAGCAACTACCCAGTTCAATCCGCCATTGGTTGATTTGTGGACGGGGCCACCGGTTGAGGTTGAGCCGGTAACTAGTGTAAGCTGATCAATCTGCGCGATACCGTAGATATTTATTCCGGGATTAGTGTTGGCGGAAAATGTCGCGCCGTGATCGGTGGACTTGTAAAATCCGTTTACACCGGGTGTAGTTGATGTTGCCCCCGCGTATATTATAGATGGATTAAATCTATCAACTGCGATTGTGATTATTTGCGTAGCGGTAAGTGTTGATGGATTCCATGTAACGCCGAAATCAGTACTGCGGTGCAAGCCACCGCCATTGGTACCGGCATAAATATAACCATTTTTGCCGCAGGCAACTGCCTGCACATTCTGCCCGCCGAAAGAGCTTGTTGGAACAGTTGTAAAATTTACACCGCCATTGGTTGATATCATCAATCCATTGGAAAAATTCGCAGCGAATATTCTTCCTGCTGAGTCAACAGCAATACTGAAGATGGTTTGCCCGTTGCCTGAGGCGAGTGTGCTCCAGTTGATCCCGAAGTTAGTTGTTTTATAGATAGCAGATGTTGAAGTGAGCGAGCCTGCATAAATTGCGCCGCTGTTATCCTTGGCAAGCGACCAGATTGAAATTCCGTTGAGTGACTGCGACCACTGCGAGAAAGTGATATTGCTGAGAATAAAGACAAAGAGTAAAATGATTTTTTTCATTTCAGGTAATTTGAGTTTATGAACTTTACAATTTAGTGCAGCTAATATTCACAAGATCAGCATAAAAACCCGGATTGCGCTCAAGTTAAGCTCCGCTTAAATGAGGATAAATTTTGGTGATTGTTTTGGCTGTAAAATGCAACATAATTAAGGCCAAAATAAAAACAGCAGAATATTAAATGATTTAAGCATATAAAAGCCGGCAGTTAAACTAAGATTGTTTCTAATTTGCTATAAGTTTTTGTAAAATTCAATGTTATATTTTACAGTAAAATGCTCAAAATCTATTTGATTTAACCTGTGGAAATAGTATTTTTGTTCATTAATAAATTTAAAAATTAAATAATATAAAAACTATGACAGATCTAAATTCACAGCTTAATGCTGTAAAATCAAAAGAGAACTTTTTAGAGAAGATCACAAGAATAATACCCGGATATGACGGTTATGTAAACAGGGATAATTCCAGGGAGCTTGATACTATATTAAGGAATACGCTAGCTCAGAGGCTTGACGCGAACCAGGTAAAGCTGAAAAACGTGTCATTGAACCTTTCGCAGCGCGGAAAACTGTTCGAAACAGATGGCATTGATAAACTGGATAAAAAGCTGCAACTTTGCGTAGGTAAGTTCAAAGCAGCCGCCCGCGGCTACAGCGGAGCTTTTGATGTTGTGAAGGTAAAGGAAGATAAACTGAACCAGCTTTACCAGTTTGACGCAAGTCTGTTAAACAATGTTGATGTAATTTCAGCGGCAGTTACAGATATGGAAAACAACTCAAAGGCCAATGTTGATATCAAGGCTGATATGGAAAAAGCGGGACTGCTTATGGATGAGCTTGTGAAAATGTTCGACCAGCGCGAGCAGATACTCAATACAGTTTAACAATTATTATTGAATAACAACAAAACTAAATACGACTTTTCAAGGGCATTACCTTCAATGAATGAAGGTAATGCCTTTTTTATTATTGTGTTATTGCTCGTCTGTTTCATGGGTTATCTGAATACAGTAAGTGAAACAAACCCAAAGGATTCAATAGAAACCACACAGTACTACAGTCCAATAGAAACATTTGAAGACAACAGTAAAGACTTAGTGTGTAACCCCAAAAAAGCTGTACTAGCTGCTTTTTATAATAATCAAAAGATTTTAATTTCAACAGGTACGTATTACCCTGAAACTGATTCAACTTCTGATGATAACAGAGGTTCTCCTGAACATACTTTTATCCTTATTTAAATTTCTCAGTTAATCCGATTTTCATTTATTTTGACTCTTTTTGGCTAAATCTGATAATTTTGAGTAGTAGATTAGATTAATCTAAAGCCAAGTTTTATCATTTGATTAAATAAACAATTGTTTTATTTTGAGTATTAATGTCAAAATTCATAGTCTTTCTTAGTTAAACAGCATCATTAATATATATACCGCAGGCATTTGTTCAGGATTATAAAAAATATAAAAAGAAAGATAAAGAGCTCTCAGTTTTTCATTGAGAATTCCAAAACAGTAGATTGGATCCTGATACTGCTGTTCGTCTCGTTTTTTGTGGTAGGAGCAGATCTTACCAAGGAGATGGCCAAAGGCGAGTTTATATTTTTCGCCTGTATCCTCACGGACACCCAGACAGTAGATACTAACGCAATATATGACTTTTTGAAATTTGATCCGCCGGTTGAAGGCGTGATCAACATTGTTAAATTTATTCCTCCAAAGAGTGACGTCTCAGAACTTTACCGCGGAAGAGCACCCCCAATAGCCCCCTCACATATATAATATCTTAGTTTCAAATTGTTTTGCGTTTTTCATCACTGTGTACAGAAGGATGCTGATATACCAATGCGTTTGGCATCCTCCGTTTAAACATATTGGTTCAGTATGCCGCATACCGGTGAAATTGAAAAATTGCACTTCAATGATTTTAGCTACATTTCATTTGTGATTAGATGAAGGCAGGTATTGACCGAATTTCGCCTAAACGGCGTTATGGATACGATTCCACCCTGCCTTCAATATTTTATTTGCACAAAATTAAATAACTAATACAGGAGCATATAATGTTCAAGAATTATAGGTTTCTTGTTCTGCTATGCCTGTTAGGAATTATTTCTCCGGCGCTTTTAGCGCAGGATGACCCGGTTGATACTTTAGAGTATAAAACTGATGAGATAATCATTACAGGTACAAGAGTGGAACAAAAGATCATAGATATTCCATACCCGGTTATGCGAATTAACCAGACAAGCTGGATAACCAGCAGAAAGATAGGCGTACAGGATGTATTATATACAGTCCCCGGACTCTTCCTTCAGCCAAGGTATGGAAATCACGATACAAGAATAACAATTCGCGGATACGGCAGCCGTTCCAATACAGGTATCAGAGGTGTAAGGATACTTCTTGACGGCATACCGGAATCGGAGCCTGACGGGCAGACCAGGATCGAAGCGATAGACTTTGACGCAATAGGAAGAATTGAACTTGTGAGGGGTTATTCATCATCACTATACACAAATGCACCGGGTGGTGTGATAAACTTCTTAACGGATAAATACTTTCCTGTTTCATTTTTCCAGTTAAACAATGAATTCGGTTCATACGATCTGAGGAAGAACGGGTTTAAAATGGGTATCAATTCCAAAAACTCGAGATTCATGACATCGTACAGCTATCAGAACTACGGCGGGTACAGGCAGCACAGCCAGGAGTACCAGCACAGACTGAACAGTTTGTTCGAAGCAGATTTCGCACCGAACTCAAAGCTTTCAGTGTACGGCTATTACGTAAACGGAATAATTAAATTGCCGGGCGCATTAACGCTTGCCCAGTATAATGAAAACGATACCATAGCCAACCCGAGATCACTCAGCAGGGATGAAAAAAGGGACAGTAAAAAAGGCCGCGTAGGTATAACATTGCTTACCAGCCTTGAAAAAGGTAACATGAAGCATACTTTTGAGGCAACCGGTTACGGAACCGTAAAAATATTCGACAGGGTTGCCAGAACCTATCGTTTATTCACAAGGTACGGTATCGGCGGTTCATTCAGGTATGTTAACAAATATACTTTTGGCGGCAAGGTAAAATCCAAACAGCGCACCAATGAATTCACAATAGGTACAGACCTGTTTTACCAGGATGGACCTATCAGGGAATACAACAACATTGGCGGCAAAAAGGGCGATGACCTTGTTGGAGTTTCAGATGAAGTTATTGCAAATGTAGGCGCTTACGCTTTGAACCAGTTTGAGCTGGTTCCTCAGAGGCTTTCTCTGTTAGTGAGCGGAAGATATGACAGGGTTATCTATGATTTCAAGGATGAACTTGCAGGATTCCGGGATACAACCAGGATCTTCGCGGAGTTCACGCCAAAGGTCGCACTGAATTTTAAACTTACTCCTCATATAGCATTATACACATCATTTGGTTTAGGTTTTGATTCACCTGCGGGAAATGAACTAGATAACTATGTATATTCATCAGATAACGGCCAGCACACAATTAATCCTGATCTTAAGCCGCAAAAATCGACCAGTTTTGAGGCAGGTATAAAGGGTGAAGTTGCCAGTTTCAAGAAACAATATTTTAAGAACACATTCTTTGAAGTATCATTCTACAACACCAAGATCGAAGACGTTATTGTACCATTTGTTGTTGATGGCGATGTATATTTCAGGAATGCGGCGGTATCAAAGAGGACCGGTATAGAAGTAGGTGTAAATTCAGAGGTAGTGAAAGGGCTAACATTAAAAGGCGCGTTTACCTACCAGGATTTCAAATACGATAAATACGAAGCGGGCACAATTGATTCAGCCGGCGCATTAACAAACGTAAATTACAGCGGAAACCTGGAGCCTTCGAATCCGAAGATGTTCCTTTCAGGTGATATTATGTACCAGCATACTTTCGCAAAAAAGTACACGGTATATGTAAAAACAAATTTCCAGCATGTTGGAGATATGTTTGTAAATGACGCAAACGTTGACAGTTTGAAAACTGCTTCATATTCACTTGTAAACGCGCAGCTTGGAGTAGATCTCAATTTCGATAAATTCAGACTGGTCGCATACGGCGGTTTAAATAATATAACAGACCAGAAGTATGTAGCGTTTATCAACATCAATTCAGACGCAAACAAGGATTACTACGAGTCCGGTCCGAAGAGAAACTTCTTTGGCGGGTTGACACTGGCTTATATGTTCAGGTAGTAATAATTTATAAATATATTTCAGAAGCAGGGTTCTTCAGAATAAGAATTTTTCTGAGGATAAGAACAAACCCTGCTTCTTTTTTTAATTAATTTTTAGTTTATATGACGCAGGAAAAAGGAAAAAGGAAAAAACAGGCATCTTTATTAAGGATATTCAGAAAGATTCACAGGACAACAGGGGCTATACTGTTCTTCTTTTTCTTTTTGACTGCAATTACGGGTTTAACACTTGGCTGGAAAAAGAACAGCGGCGGATATGTATTGCCGAAATCTTATGAGGGAAGCTCAACGGAACTAAGGGACTGGATAGGCTTTGACAGCCTGCATGCAATAGCATGCAAAATTGCTAAAGATTCCATTTCGCCAGCTCTTTCATTGGAGCTTGAAAGAATTGACGCAAGACCTGATAAGGGTATGGTGAAGTTTGTTTTTATAGATGGTTATTGGGGAATTCAGTTAGATGGCGCAACCGGTAAATTGCTCCATATTGAAAGAAGAAGAAGTGATTTTGTAGAGAACATACATGATGGTTCAATTTTAGATTATTTTTTTGAAACGAGGAATGAAATATTTAAACTCATCTATACAACTATTATGGGTTTATCTCTGTTACTGTTTACAATAACAGGGTTTTGGCTTTGGATTGGACCCAAAAGAATGCGGCAAAATCATTAAGCAGATATTTCACAATCAGCAGATATACAGTCACAAAACAAGTACTTTTTTGTCTTTTTATAAAAATGCATAATGACTAAATTTACAAATAACGAATAGCAGAAGGGAAAAGTTTAAATGAAATCAGAAACATTACCGGTCAAAACAGCAAAAATAATTCTGACAATGCTGCTGTACATATTGATCGCAGAAGAACAGACAATCAGTCAATGGACAAATTTCCAGGTATTCCCTACGGCATTCAACCAGATAGAACCTACCATATCACGGCACCAGCAAAATCAGCAGATATTATTTGTAAGCGCATACACAATAAATCTGAATCAAAGAAGCGAAGGAACATATTTTTCCACAAACGGCGGTTTGAACTGGTTCGGCAACGATGTTTGTTCCGGCACGCCTACGCAGAATCACGGCGGTGACCCCGGCACTATTATAGATAAGGACGGAGTTTTCATTCTGACTCATTTGGGAAATATACAATCGGGAATGTTCGCTAATGTTACCACTAACTACGGAACGAACTGGTCAGCCAACGTATCCATACAATCAAACGTTGATGTTGATAAGGGCTCACCCGGAACAGATGACGCGCCGGCCAGTTCATTTTACGGCAGAAGCTATCTTGCATGGACCTATTTTGTTTCACCATTCAGGATAGTAATGTCATACACAACAAATAACGGATACAACTGGTCGCCCATATTAAACGTAAACAACGGTTTTGGCGGCAACAGGTCATACGGTCCGGCAATTAGTGTAAATCCGGCAGGTACATTATTTATAACATGGGCATCATCAATACCCAACTCCCCTTTTACCGAAGATTACATAGGAATATCCCGCTCAACGAACGGCGGCACAAGTTTTGATATAAACGAAAACGCAATTGATATCAATGGTATAAGGACATCACAGCTGACGCCGTGGACAATAAGAGCGAACAGTTTCCCTGTGATAGATATAGATAAAACCGGAGGCAGCAGGAACGGATGGATATACATTGCAACAACAAGTAAGAACCTTGCACCTGCCGGTACTGACCCGGATATTGTAATGTTCAGGTCAACTGATAACGGCAGCACATGGAGCAGCGGTGTAAGAGTTAACCAGGATCCGATCAACAACGGGCGCAATCAGTTCTTCCCTGCTCTTAGGGTTGATGAAAACGGAGGTCTTAATATTATATATTATGACAGCAGAAATTCAGCTGATTCAGTTGATGTGTATCTTTCCAGATCAGATAATGGCGGAAATTCATTTACTGATTACAGGGTTACAACACAGCGGTTCAGACCGCGCGCCGTATCAGGCGCAGGCGGCGGCAATATGGGTGATAACCTGGGGCTGACATCAGGCAACGGTAAGCTGCATCCTGTTTGGATGAGCAATCAAGGCGATGATGTGTTCAGGATATGGAGCGCTATAATTGATTATACTACTATTGGAATTGAACAAATAAGTACAGAAGTGCCAAAGAATTTCAGTTTAGAGCAGAATTATCCGAATCCGTTCAACCCCGAAACGCAGATCAATTTCAGCGTATTGCGCAGTGGATTCACGACATTGAAAATTTATAATTCCGCGGGAATGCTTGTAAAGGTACTGGCTGAGCAGGATATGAAACCCGGGAAATATTCCGCAAAGTGGAATGCGGCAAATGAACCAAGCGGTGTTTATTTTTATACTCTGGAGACCCAGGGATTTAAGGAAAGCAAAAAGATGATCCTGGTGAAGTAGAATTAAATTGAAAATGGATTTTGTAGAGACGACCCGACCTGTCTGGCACAGACAGTTGGGTCGTTTTTTTTGGGGGAGGTTATATATTTCGCCGCTTCGTGGCTTATGAAAACTGGATTCCTGTAGGAATAAGGCCAGAGTCAGATCCATTAGCTGCTCTATGGGGGTAGGACTCAGTGGTTAGTAATTTTTAGGCAATGAATATGGCCAGGAGAGTGGTTTTTGCGTGCCGGTTGACCTTTAATTCTAAACAAAAAAGCGTCTTTCATCAAAAATCTACTATCATTATATTGTATTTATTAATACAAATTTCTAATTACAAACTAAATAATCACAAATGAAAAATATTTTCAGAACAACCCTCGTAATTCTGTTAATTGTAACAGGATTATTTATTTTCCAGGGACAGAACAGCTGGGTAGGCTGGGATGATGATCCTAATATTGATCGTATTCCATACGAATATTTTTTAAGAAACCAGAACAAACCGGTTACAAATACACAGCCTCTGGTTTTAACAGGAGAAGATTACTTTGATAATTTTGATGTAGCGATCGATCTTGCTGAAGGACATATTTCGATGAACCCTGTTAATCCGCTTAACGCATTTGTAACATTTAATTCCGGCGGTACAATAGGCGCATCACCGACTATAACAACAGATGGCGGGATAACATGGTACAAAACAAATCCAAGCTGGGGTGCTACAATGTCAGGTGACCCTGTTACGGCGTTCGATAGTTTGGGAAATGCATATTTTGAAAACATGTGGGGAAGCACAATAATTGGAACAAAGATATCTAAATCAACCACCGGCGCAACTTCATGGATACCGGCAGTTGTTGCAAATACAGGAAATGATAAGAACTGGATAGCGGCTGATCAAACGGCGGGCCCATACAAAAGCCATATCTACAGCGCAATGACCAACAATTCCAGCTGCAACGTTGCACGCAGCACTGATGCGGGCGCAACATGGAATGTAGTTACTTCCCTTGTACCGCACAATCTGCCGGGCGCAATGCCATGCGTTGGACCAAACGGACCGATTCAAGGCGGCAGCGTATATGTTGTAACAAACGCCGGCTCATCATTTTCACCGGTCTATACAATTTTCCGATCAACGGATGGCGGAGCAACATTTAACCAGCAATCACAGGTAAACTTCGCAAACTGCGTAGGCGATAATGTTGGCGGCAGAAATTCAGTTCACAACATGAGAACCCGCCCATATCCGTTTATTTCAGCGGATAACAGTTATGGCCCAAACCGCGGCAGACTTTACCTCGTTTACGCCTCAAATACACCGGCGGGATGCGGCAATAAACCCGATATTTACAGCAGGTATTCAACAGATTTTGGCGTTACCTGGTCAACTGAAGTTAAAGTTAATGATGACGCAAATTCCGAAAATAATAACCAGTGGCATCCGGCAATGTGGTGCGATAAGCAAACCGGAAGACTATGGGTTCAGTGGCTTGATACCAGGAATACACCTACAACCGATAGCTGTGAAGTTTACGCCACATATTCTGATGATGGCGGCGCGACTTTTATTCCAAATGTTAAAATTTCAACAAAAAAATTCAGAATTAACTGCACAAGCTGCGGCGGAGGCGGAACCCCCGCATACCTGGGTGACTATAATGGTATCCATTCCAATGGACACCAGTCTATGATGACCTGGGCAGATTTCAGAAACGGTAACTTCATGAGCACAGTAGCATTTTTCCCTGACTATGCATTGAAATCCAGGACAGCCCCTGACAGTCTTGCGGCTGCCGGTCAGACAAAGGATTATTTTGTAAGCGTTCCTGCGGTAAAGCTATATACAGGAAATGTGAAATTCTCTCATAACTTCACCACAAATCCCGCGAACGGCAGTATAACAGTACAGTTCCTGAACAGAAGTAACAATCAGCCTCTTGATTCATTAACAACATTGCCTGATTCATTGATAATGAGAGTAACTACTGCTCCGGGTACTTCTACAGGGAATTTCCAGCTTAACTTAATTTCCTCAGGCACAGGCGGGAGTATTCCCAGGCACAAAAGGGCATTCAATATCAGGGTTCATAATCCAATTGGTATAACACCAATAGGCACAAATGTGCCCTCCAAGTTTGACCTACTGCAGAACTATCCTAACCCGTTCAACCCTGTCACCAATATCAAGTTTGATATTGCAAAAACAGGAATTGTAAGACTGGCCGTTTATGATGTAACCGGCAGAGTTGTAGCAGAACTTGTTAACGGCGAGTTACACGCAGGAAGTTATAACTATGACTATAACGCTTCAAATCTTGCAAGCGGAATTTATTTTTACAAACTCGAATCAGGCAGTTATTCTTCAATAAAGAAAATGATTTTGGTGAAATAAACGATCGGTATCCGTTACATCAGGCCCGGTCATGAGTGACCGGGCTTTTTTTATTGCAGTACGACGAAAATTAACTGAGTTGTTTTGAATTAAACATACGACGACACGCGAAGCCTGAAAGGCTTCGATTTCGGGTTAAGCTCGTTGAAGGTTAAACACACTTCCATGCGAAGCTTGAAAGGCATCGACTACGGGTTAAGCTCGTTAAAGGTTAAACACACTTCCACGCGAAGCCTGAAAGGCTTCGATTACGGGTTAAGCTCGTTAAAGGTTAAACGCACTTCGATGCGAAGCCTGAAAGGCTTCGATTACGGTTGGTTTGAAAATGAAATGTAATAGAGTCCTTTTGTGGGTCTTCTGTACAGGAAAAGAGATTGAAATTGGTGTGTTTGCTAATTAATTGCATATTGCAGAAAACTCGGACATTAAAAACAGTAATTTATGTAACCCGTATATCGCCAAAATGAATTGTTAAAATGCTAATTCTTCAATATATTTAGCATTACTTATCAACGGCAATTAAGGGATTCCCGGAGGACAAAATTTACATAATTTTGGGGAAGCTAAATAATTAATTCATATAAATACTAACATGAATAAAAAACTACTCCTGCTGTTCTTAATTTTTGGATTAAGCACAGCCACAGTTTTTGCAGATTCAAAGATCAATGTTTACCTTAAGGATGCCCTGAACCGCAGTACTGATAATGATATGATCCCGGTTTACGTAACTTTCAGCAATCAACTGGGACTTAATGACTTTGCATTCATAAGCTATGACACTCCGAAACAGGAAAGAAGAAAGATAGTAATAGAAAGATTAATGGCTCATTCTGATATGACCCAAAGCAGGGTTCGCTCTTTTTTAAACGCAAGGAGCGCTGATATTCAGGATATGGAAGTATTGTGGATCGTAAATGCTGTCAGGTTCACCACAAGGCCATCGGTAATTTACAGCCTTGATGCAGGTAACTACGCTGAGATAAACCAGATAAATCTGGACCCCCAATACCCCTCTGAGTTAATGATCGACGAAATAGTAACTCCTGCGCCTTTCAATATGCTTGCGCCGGAACCTGGCATTATGTTAATGAATGCTGATGACTGCTGGGCTTTAGGCAACCGCGGATGGGGTGTTAAAGTTTCAAACGCGGATGATGGCTTCTGGTGGAAACACCCTGACCTTGTAAAAGGTATTTGGCAGAATTTGGGCGAAGACGTAAACAACAACGGTATGACAATAATATGGGCATCAGGTACGGGTTCAGTAATAGATCCGGGTGATGTTAACGGAATTGATGATGATGGCAACGGCAAAGTGGATGATTTTATAGGATGGGATTACGGAACAAACAGCGGCACGATCGGTACAGCTTCACACGGTTCCGCGACGCTGGGCCATGTAATTGGTGACGGAACAATGGGAACACAGACAGGTGTTGCACCGTGGGCAAAATGTATGGTAATGAGAAACCCAAGCGGTTACAGCGCGCAGATATCCGCATTCCAGTATTCACTGCAAATGGGAATGGATGTTGTTACAAGTTCACTTAGTTTTAAATGGTATTTTAGCCCCAAACCGGATTTCAGTCTGGTTAGAGTCGCCACGGATATTTCACTTGCAGCGGGAATGATCCATGCGAATTCAACTAGTAATGACGGAAATAGTACCGGTATTCCACATAATATTTCATCAGCGGGAAACAACCCGGCGCCGTGGCGCCACCCGGACCAGCTTAAAGTTGGTAATTTAAGCGGGGTTATAGGTGTAGGTAATGTTCATGTAAGTACAGACGTTATATATTCTACATCGCCATGGGGACCCGCAACATGGGGGAACTGGAATTTATGGGATGCATCTTATCCATATACTGTTCTTGAAAGCCATAAAGACTACCCATACAGCAGGACCACTCCGGTTGAAATGCCGGATTCTATGGGTTTACTGAAGCCAGATGTTTCGGCGCCCGGGCAGAATTCAATATCAACTTATGTAAGCTCAGGCACCGGTTACGGTTCAACCTTCGGCGGCACATCATCAGCTACGCCGCACACGGCGGGCGCAATTGCGCTGATGCTTTCAATAAATCCTGAAATGCTGCCGGGTGATATAGACAGGGTCATGGAATTGACAGCCATAGAAAAGGGTGACCCGGGCAAAGATTACAGATACGGGGCAGGCAGAATAGACGTGCTGCTTGCAACTACTTCACCTTCATGCCTTACTGAGGGCGTGAATGGCGGAAGCAACTGGTTAATAAATCAAACAACGCCGGCAAATGATACCGCAAGAGAACTTGTAGGGCTTAAACTGAGGAACACAACATCGCCATGGATTGGTTCACTCAAACAATTGGTATTTTCACGGGCAGGAACTGCCGGAAGCAACGATGTTGAAAAATTCAGGCTGTTCTGGGATGTGAACAAAAACAATATAGTTGACGCGGGTGACCGCCTTCTGCATGAAACGAATTTTAACGGCGCATCCAACCAGATCGAAATGGATACGATCAAATTCAAAGTTACCGATACGGTAAGGCATGTATTGTTATGCGCAAAAACAAAACCCGGAGCAACAGGCACAAACACTGTAGTTCTCGGAATGCCGAATAACACATATTTTAAGAGCTACTATACAACTATAGCCCAGGCCACAAACTTTCCGTATGGTTCAACTTTAACGGGAACAACGAACATAGAGACGCCGGTTGTATTTTCATTGAAGCAGAATTTCCCGAATCCGTTCAACCCAACAACACTTATCAGCTATACGCTCGCGAAGCAGTCGCTTGTTAAGGTAAGGGTATTTGACGCACTTGGACGCGAGATCGCCACATTGCTTAACAACGTACGCGATGCCGGTACTCATAATATAGAATTTGATGCCGCGTTCTACAGTAATAAAGCTTTGAGCAGCGGAATATATTTCTATAAGCTTGAAGCGTTTGAACCAAACGGAAGCTCGATTTACTTCAGTGATATAAAGAAAATGATGTTGGTGAAGTAGACTTCATTTTAAGAAGAATTTGAATTCTGAAAGCCTGATCATAAGATCAGGCTTTTTTTATAATAAAGATCATCAGACTACAAAATGTATTGAACTTATGAACGACCTCACCCCTAACCCCTCTCCTGAAAGGAGAGGGGAAATATTACTTAACACTTTAGGTTACCTCTCCCCTCTCCCTCTGGGAGAGGGGCTAGGGGGTGAGGGAAACAAACAGAAGTTTTCTCAAAAACAATATTCGATTAAATAGCGGCACTGTCAAAGCCTCTTTTACGGTTTTCAGGTCCCGTTGAAGATAGTGCATGGATCTATGCACGAAGCCTGAAAGGCTTCGACTACGGGAAAACCAAGTTGATGAATGTAGTCGAGCCCTTTTAGGGCTCGTTAGAGATGAACCATAAATTGATATGCGAAGCCTGAAAGGCTTCGACTACGGGTTACAATAAAATTTATATTAACAAAAACCCCCGTTATAAATAACGGGGGTTTTAATTGTGAATTAATTTAAAAGGTGAATCTAATATTTATTATATTATTTTATTAATATCATTCTTTTTATCTGACTGAATCCCTGTTTGCCGTTGAGAGGTACAGCTTCAAGCCTGTATATATAGACACCGCTTGCAAGATGGGAAGCGTTGAATACCGCGGAATGATTACCGCTTAGCTGCTGCTGATTCACAAGATCAGCTACTTCCCTGCCCAGCATATCATAAACCGTTAACTTAACAAGACTGTTTTCAGCAATTGCATAAGAAATACTTGTTGAAGGATTAAAGGGGTTCGGATAATTTTGCGTCAGTGAATTTTCTTTTGAAGTAATGGTTTTGTTATTGGGAGATTGAGTTGGACCAACAGTAAACAACTGCGGTAAACTCCACGCAGAAGCGTTTTCAGTTTCACCGCCCGGATTTTTAGCCCTAACTTTCCAGGAATATGTTTGGCCATCAACCAATGAAGTTCCGGAAAGCGTATAGCTTGAATTCTGAATATCGTTAACAGTAAACACATCAAGCCTGCTGCCTTGTAACATAGATATTTCAATATCATAGGTTGTGAACGCCGTCAGAGAATCCCAAGTGAATGTTGGATTTGCCGGAACAATAATTTCATTTGCGGGTGATGTCATCTTTGGCACCGGAGGCGCGTGAAATTCGGAAAGTACTCTTTTCCAGTGCAGGTCACCGGTATCTTTAAACTTTTCAATGTTCCAGTCAGCCCCGGGACCGCGCCTCCAGTCCCAGAAGGCGAAATGCCATCCGTAATCTTTTATAATATCAAGCTGATCGCCAAGATACTCAACACCGCCGGTTTGCGGTTTGTACATTCCCATTTCGCCGATGAATACGGGTTTGCCGGTTGAAATCTGGAATTCACGCAGCTTCGCGAAAAGTGTATTCCGTAAAAATGCCGCATCAAACAAAACCTGAGAAAGTGTTGTGATATTCCAGTAAACTCCGGGATAGGTCATTGCAAAAGGCACAGCCTCTTTGCTGAACTGAACGGGCTGGTAATTATGAGCTGAGTAAACCACATATGGATCGTCAATTTCATAAGCCGGGAAAAGCTCAGGGGTTGAATATGCGAAACTTTCAAGTATTATGGGCAGATCTTCGTCAATATCGCGGATGCTTTGTACCCATGAAGCGTACACATCATCCAAATGTATATTGTAAACATTTTCAAGGAAGAACTTGTATGAGGCGGATGTGTTGGCGGGGATTACCCGAACTTTGGGCCTGGGTTCAACAACGAGATTAATACCCACAAAAAGTGTATCGCCTGAATAACGCTGTACCACCATGTTAAGCATTTCAGCGTACCTGGATTGCTCGGTAACGTTTCCGGTATTCCACACTCTTGATTCACCGGTGGTTCCCTGTGATTCATCGAATGTATCATAGGCTCCCGGTCCTGACCGCATGCCAATTACATAATGAATACCGGCCTGCCTGCAGAAATTGACAAGCATATCGCAGCCATCTATGTTTGCCTGAACAAGGTCGTATGGCGCGTCTGTTGCCATAAAGCCATCAGGCTGAATGTGGAACAGATTGCCGCCGTAATTTTTGAAGTCTATAAAATCCTGAAGGTTCTTTGGTGATTCGTACAGCACATTATATCCCCTGAAATAAGAGCCTTCTTGCCACTTATCGAACTTGGGATTTGCGAAACTGCTGCATACAAATAAAGCGAGAATTGAGAAAATAAGAGTTGTTTTCATGTTATTTTATTCCTTTTAAATTATTTATTCACGTAACAAATTTAACTCATACAAGGTATAGTTTTCATAACGTGAACACGTGAAAATTTTTATTGACCGGATTTCAGAGAAAAAATGAAGAAACCCTGAAAGGTAGTTTGTAATGATGAGAGCATGTTAGAATTAGATAATTACTGTAGAGCTGCAGATTGCAGAAATGATTTAGGAAACAAAAGCAAATTATGGTGAATGAATTATACCAATAAAAAAAGCCCCGTTTAAAAACGGGGCTATTCATTTATTCTCGTGTACTAAGACAAAATTATGCTTTAGTGACGTTTCTTGCCTGTAAACCTTTATCGGTTTCTTCTACCTCATATTCAACTTCCTGCCCATCCTCGAGTGATCTGTAACCATCTCCGACTATTGACTTGAAATGCACGAATACGTCCTTTCCATCATTACCAGTTATAAATCCAAATCCCTTATCAGCATTAAACCATTTTACTTTACCTTTCTGCATTCGGCTTCTCCTCCTTTCTAAGTAATAAAATTCAAGCGTTAAAAACTACGAAAATCAACGCCCTCTAATACATTCCTGCAAAAGGCAGGAATTTAAACTATGCAAATATACTAAAATATTATTAAATAATAGTACTTTAGCAAAAATAATTTGTGAGCCGGGGAGGTCTCGAACCTCCGACCCTCTCCTTAAAAGGGAGATGCTCTACCACTGAGCTACCGGCCCCGCCAAAAACTTAAACTTATATCAAAGATCAATTTCCAGTAAACTGCAATATAACCAAAAATTTAATGCAAAAATACGCTTAATCCACTACTTTTGAAATTAGCAGAATTACGCCGAAACAGCCTTAATTTTGGCTTTTGCGGTCAGCAAAGCGTGCTTTGCGGCATCTTTATCCAGCCCGGGTTCTTTGGATTCCAGTACCCGTTCAGCTTCCGCGCGTTCTTTTTCAGCTGAGGCAATATCGATATCCTCAACGGGAATGAGCGACTCAGCAAGCATAGTTATCCGGTTATCGTGGACTTCGACGGTACCGCCTGATGTTACGAAATTTTTCGTATCACCTGTGGCAGCCGTGAATTTCACCGGACCCGGAATGATTGTTGATATGAACGGGGCGTGGTTGCGAAGTATCTGGAACATACCTTCGCTGCCCGGAGCGGTAAAGCTTTTTACTTCCCCTGCGAAAACTACTTTGCCGGGTGTAACTATTTCTAAATGGATCAAACTATCTGACATCTTTATAACGTTTTAGCCTTCTCCAATGCTTCTTCTAAATTACCTACCATGTAGAAAGCGTTTTCAGGAACATCATCACACTCACCGTTAACGATAGCTTTGAATCCTTTAATTGATTCTTCAATTTTCACATATTTTCCTTTTGAACCTGTGAACTGTTCAGCAACAAAGAACGGCTGTGAAAGGAATTTCTGTACTTTTCTGGCTCTCTGTACCGCGAGCTTATCTTCATCTGAAAGCTCATCTATACCGAGAATATTAATAATATCCTGAAGATCTTTATATTTCTGCAGAACCTCTTTAACTGACTGCGCGACATTGTAATGCTCACTGCCAATAACGAGCGGATCGAGAATTCTTGAAGTTGATGAAAGCGGGTCAACCGCGGGATAAATACCAAGCTCAGAAATTTTTCTATCGAGTACCGTTGTAGCATCAAGATGCGAGAATACCGCAGCAGGAGCCGGATCTGTCAAGTCATCCGCAGGAACGTAAATAGCCTGAACTGATGTGATAGAACCCTTTTTGGTTGAAGTGATTCTTTCCTGAAGCGCACCCATCTCAGTAGCCAGTGTTGGCTGGTAACCTACCGCAGAAGGCATACGTCCTAAAAGCGCTGATACTTCAGAGCCTGCCTGTGTGAAACGGAATACATTATCTACGAACAAAAGAACGTCTTTACCTTCTTCATCTCGGAAGTACTCAGCAACGGTTAAGCCTGTTAGACCGATACGCTGACGCGCGCCGGGCGGTTCGTTCATCTGACCGAACACCAGACATGTTTTATTGATAACGCCTGATTCTTTCATTTCGCGCCAGAGATCGTTTCCTTCTCTTGTGCGCTCACCCACTCCCGCGAATACTGAATATCCGCCGTGGAATGTTGCAATATTATTTATCAGTTCCTGAATAAGTACTGTTTTACCTACACCTGCGCCGCCGAAGAGACCGGTCTTTCCGCCCTTGGTGTAAGGCTCTAAAAGATCGATAACCTTAATACCTGTTTCAAGAATTTCTTTCTGTGTTGAAAGCTCATCCAGAGTTGGAGCAGCCCTGTGAATAGGGAGAGTCTTTTTCGTTTTCAGCGGTTCAAGTCCGTCAATTGTATCGCCGGTTACGTTCATTAACCTGCCCAATACTTCGGGTCCGACCTGAATTGTAATAGGCGCGCCTGTATCGATCACATCCATTCCTCTAACAAGGCCGTCTGTTGTATCCATTGATACTGCTCTTACTCTATCTTCGCCAAGGTGCTGCTGCACTTCAGCGATCAAAACATCTTCAACGCCGTCTGTATTTTTTCTGGGAATCTGTAATGCTGAATAAATTTCAGGTAACCTGCCGCCTGAAAAATCGATATCAAGTACAACACCGATAATCTGAACGATCTTGCCCTTATTCTGCTGATTTTCTGCCATTTATGCTAAAAATGATATTTTTTATTGATTTATGTTAGTATAGATTACAAATATATGGAAAATTTAAGAAACTTGAAAGTGTGAATTTAGGTGAAAAGCAAAGAAATAAGCAGGAATTCAGAAGCTTTCAACACAGAGGCACAAAGTTCACAGAGTTTTAAGTTTGTTTAGAGTATGGGTACGCAGCGTAATTCACCTAACCGGAGAAGACTAAGAGGGGGTATAATGTATTATAATACACAAATATCACTCAATGATACTCTTGCAATAATTCTACTCATTATATTACTTCTGTGATAAATTTCATTGGAATCGAGAAACTATGGTAAGCAGTTTATTATTTCCGTATTACATGGATAGAAGCAAACCCTGTTTAACTTGCCAGCACTATAATAGAGCTACAAGTGTAAGAGATGCTTTAAGGATGGTTGAAGATTCAGAAGGCAAAATTGAATATGAATACGGGCAGAAGCTTTGTCTTAAACACAAGGTGTTTGTTTATTTCAACTGGAACTGCGGAGAACATAGAGAGTGGAAAAGTTGAGTTTAGATTTCATGTTTTAAATTGGATTGCATCAACTGCGTTGGTGTATGGGCTGTAATAGTCAAAGCACTCAAAATAAATATTTCCATGGTTTTCCAAATAGAACTACATATAATATACCGTTGATGAGAATCTGCCTAAACAGACAGGCACCAACGACGGCTGTAAATGGCTAAATGTACCCTTCGACAGGCTCAGGGTGAGAATTCTATATAGACGTTCCATAATGCAGTTGGCTTAAGGAGGCTGTATTTTTCTAATTCAATTTATGTCTGGATCCTTCGCTTCGCTCAGGATGACATGGATTAAAGCTGACATACCGATTTTGAAAAACATTTGCTGTCATTCTGAACGAAGTGAAGCGGTGTGAAAATCCAGACGATAATTTATAATACAGCAGTTTTCGTTAAAATGCCCTTCGACTCCGCTCAGGGCGACAGCGTTTCGATACGGACTATTCCATCCCAATTCTTGCTCTCTTCAATATAATAGTATTCAGGCCATCAACATACATATTGGTGACTTTCTTGTTTTTAAGGTAAACTATTTGGTTGTAGTATAGTATTATCCAGGGTGAATCTTCAAGTACCACCTGCTCCATTTGGTTATACAGCTTTTTACGCACTTCAAAATCGGTGAGCTTCATCGCCAATTCGTACAGTGAATCGGCGGCGGCGTTTTGGTAGTGAGTATAATTGGGTCCGATGGGCGAATGATTTTTGCTGTAGAACAGCGCCATGAAATTTTCGGGGTCGAAGTAATCAGCGCCCCAATTACCTCGCCAGAAGGCAAGCTCGCCTCCAACCTGCGATGAACGCATTGTTGATGCCTGCATGAAATCGAGCTGGGCATCTATGCCGAGATCTTTAAGCTGGGCCTGTACTGATTCACCAATTAGCTTTTGGGTATCATCATTTGATACAACAAGTTTTACGGAAAGTCCTTTGCCATCGGGATATCCGGCTTCTGAGAGAAGCTGCTTCGCTTTGGGCACATCATAATTATAGCCTTTAAGCTCTTTGTTGTAGCCCGGCATGCCGGGCGGGATGGGACCGTTCACTCCGGGCGTACCGCGAAACTTCAATACATACGTTATGATCTTTTCTCTATCAATTGCGTAATTTATAGCCTGACGTAACTTGCGGTTATCGGTAAGTATGTTATTTTTTCCGCCGGGTACGTTTTTATCAAGCTGAATGCCAAGGTAAACTGTGTTAAGCCATGGCTGTTTAACAAGCTCAAACTCCCCTGAATATTCCGGTTTTAACGCGCCGGTCTCATCGGTTACCTGGCTCAGGACTTCCGGGGTTGGGTCATAAAAATCAAATTTGCCCTGTTGAAAATCCAGGAATGCAGTTTCACTGCTTTTGAGGAAGCTTACCCTAATGCCATCAAGATACACAAGAGGCTTACCCGCTTTATTGAGGCTCCAGTAATTCGGGTTTTTTGTCATTTCAAGTTCACGGTCAACTTCCCACTTAACGAATTTGAAGGGTCCAGTGCCAACGGGATTGTAGCCGAAGTTATCTTTGTAGTACTCAACCGCTTCTTTGGGGTAAACAAAAGCATAGGGCATGGTGAGAATACTCAGGAAGGGCGCGAACGGTTTGGTGAGAGTGATAATGAGTGTAGTATCATTGGGCGCCTGAATGCCTGTAATTTCGGTGACGTTGTTATGTTTTTCTTTTATTGAAGTAATATACTCCAGGGCACCCTTGACCTTATCGCGGAAAAGCCACGCTCCGCGTGTTTTGGTTGAAGGATCGCACACTCTTTCGAAGCAATATTTGAAATCCGCGGCTTTCACTTCCCTTCCCTTTCCATCGGGGAAACAGGGGTTATCATGGAAGAAAACATTCCTGCGTATTGTGAAAGTATAGGTCAATCCGTCTTCTGATACTTTATGCGAAGAAGCCAGGTTATCTTCGAGATTCATTGCCTGGGTGTATTCCAGCAGTCCTTCGGTTATTTGCTGAAGCGGCCATCCGGCCGCATAGTTGCTGCACATAATGGGGTCGAGATTTTCTATTCCCTGGGGTTCATTATACCTGAAGATATTTTCAGTGGTTTCTTTTTTTGAGCATGAGGAGAGGAGTAAGGAAGAAAGAAATAATAAAATGAATAAAATGAATTTTGCTTTCATGTATTGAAAAGTATTTAATTAACACACCCCGTCACACTAAAGTGTGACACCCCTCTCAAGAGGGGAATATTATCAACAAAGATATGGGTTTAATGGGAAAGATAAAATTTAAATAAATGTTCAGTTTCGATAGATGTTAATATCAGAGATAGAAAATTGTTGCCTTAAATTATTTGAGATTAATCACAAAGACTTTTTAATCAGGGTAATTTTAGATATGTTCAATGTAGTGCTGAATCCTCTGAATGCTCTCAGTAATATCATCGAGATAAATTTTCAGATCACGTTTCATTAAAGGGGAATTTCTTCTTTTAGAATATTTTCACGAATAGATGGCTTAATTGCATCGTATTCAACCAGATCTACTTTTCTACCCAGTACATCTTCAAGCTCAAGCTTTATTCCAATAAAATCCAGCAAAGTGATTTTTTTTTCAATTTTAACTAGAATATCGATATCACTTTCAACTTTACTTTCACCCCTTGAAAATGAACCGAAAATACCAGCCTTTAAAATGCCGTTTCTTTTAAGTACCGGCTTAATTTTATTTTTAATTTCTTCTACTGACATATAAATAAGTTACTTAACAATTTAGATATTTACAATTTAAAAAGATCAAAACAGCATTATTTATGAGATTTACCTGGAACAATCAATAAAAGAAATAATTTATTGAATCATAACCCAATTACATTAGAAAATTGATAAATATTGCATTTAAAGCATAGTTTAATATACCCGATAACGGTTAGGGATTTTTCGTAGCTGAATTTTATATTTGTTGAAATAATAATAAACGGAACAGTGCTTCAGACAGTACAAAAGAACATATTCATATACAAATTTCTGAGCGGGCTATCTCCAGTGGGGTTCAGCAAATATACAATTTGCTATGTTTCATTCAAGCCCAAGCTGGAAAACAGCTATTTCGGGGTACTTGAAGGCAGCGATTTCAGGGAAAAGCTAGAGGGAAAGATTGTCATTAAGGCATGGAAAGAACTTCCGGAAAAATACCCTGTCTGCATTCTTGGTGATTACTCAATTACACCCGATACATTCAGCGGTATAGTAATGATAGATAATTCACAGGCGCTTGATAATCCGAGGAAATATATCCCGAAGATACTTGGAGCTTTCAAGAACCGGTCAACTTTACTTCTCAACCAGTTCCACGGCACGCATGGAAGGATATTTTGGAAGAATTCTTACGATGAGATCACTATTGACAGTGTTGAATCGTTTAACAGGGCTTTACATTTACTTAAAAAGGAAAATTAAGATTATACAGGGTTAATACAGGATACAATATCATAAACTAAAAAAGAGCGTCCCGGTAGGCGCTCTTTTTTTTATCAAAGGTCGGTAAGGATATAGTTAACGATTGAATATTTTCTAAACTGAGAAATTTATAGGCTCTTGTACTTTTTGTCTTGATACAAAAAGTGCTGAAGGATTCCCGCAAAGCGGGATTACGCCTAAAGGCTCAACAAGGCTGCTGAAAATTTCCTGAAATTATTTTCGCCTTGCAGGAAAATAACTCGTCACGCAATCAGCACCATTGGTGCTGATTGGTGACTCAGACAAATTTTCCTGTGTTGTATCTGCTCAAATAATTTCCGGGCGGAAATTTTCAAAGGCCGCAAAATAACATCAAAAGCATTGAGAAATTAATATAAGGTCAGAAAACTCTTCGCAATTTTATGAGTTCCTTAGCTTAATTATTGCTTCGGTGCCGGAGCCAAGTTTACTTTTTATGAGTAGTTCGCCTTTATGGGCATCGATAATTTTTTTACAGATGGAGAGTCCCAGCCCGAAGCCGCCGGTGCGGCGCGAGCGTGATCTATCGGCTCGGTAAAATGGCTCGAAAACATTCTTCAGGTCTTCATTAGAAATTCCGCTGCCGGTATCTTTGAAGCTGATAATGACTTCGCCTTTATGCTCAGTAATACTCATAATTATTTCATTCGCCGAATATTTCAGGGCGTTATCGATCAGGTTCCGGAACACAACCTGCATTTTATCCATATCAATATTACAGAAAACTTCCTTTGCGGGTTTGGAAAATTTGAGGCGGCTTTGATCGTCGTACTCAGCAATAGTTTCATCAAGAAGCTCAGCTACATCAGCTTTTTGGGGTTTAACACTGTTAAACCCTGTATCAGCGCGGTAATTTTCCAGCAGGTCGGTTATCATCTTTTCCATTTCGATGACATCTTCCTCAAGCTTTTCTTTGGAAGAACCTACTTCGAGACCAAGTTTAATTCGCGTGAGCGGTGAGCGAAGCTCATGTGATACATCAATGAGCAATTGCTCCTTTGATTTTATTGAGCTGTTTATTTTATCCGACATTACCCCGATGGAATCGGCGAGTTCACCAAGTTCATCTTTTCTTCCTTTGGGAAGTTTGACATCGTAGTTACCTTCACCAATACTTACAACAGCGGCAGAGAGATCTTTCAGCGGGCTGAAAAGATTCCTCAGCAGGAAATACAAAATTACTATAACAACGCTAATGAACAGGATAAGCATCAGGATGGCCCGCTCAGGGTTAAACAATTGGGGATTGAATGGCTTGATCACAAATACACCCTGCGGAAACCGTATCACAGAATAGGGTTCACCTTCATGGTGGGCTATAATAGATTCATTTTCTTCAAACCGCACCCTGTCACCGGGATCGTTCAGAATACTTCTGAGATCAGGTATTTCGCCGTTAGATGACCAGTTGTAGGGTGTGCCTTCATACCGCATTTCAATATCAAGATCTTCGCAGATCTGTTTAGCTTTAACGGTATCGGGGGGGATGCCTATTTCGTAAACCAAATGCCTTTCCATACGCCTTGAAAAATCTTTCAGGAATTTGCGGGGTTTTTTATCTGACGTGGCCTGGAATACGAACAGCACGCAAATATTCAGCAATATACCAAATATAAATACGACCAGTATCAGTTTTATGAAGATCGATAAATTGGGTGTTTTGAATTTCAATTAAAAACGCTCCCCATTTATTTACCTGCCTCTTCGAGGAAGAACATATAGCCAATGCTGTGTACGGTTTTAATGACCTGTTCCTTATCTTTCTTGCTGCCAAGCGATTTGAATTTGTTACGCAGCCTTGAGACCATAACATCAACCGAGCGGTCAAATGACATCCATGAAATTCCGCGGGTGTTCTGCATTATCTCATCACGCGAAAGCACCTTGCCGTTATTTTTAACAAAAAGCAGCAGCAGTTCATATTCTGTGGAAGTGAGTTCCATATCTTTGTTGTGATAAGTTGCCGAGCGTTTATTGGGATCTACAACCAGTTCTTTAAGCATGATATTCTCGTTCTTTTTGAGCTTCAGCTCGCTTCTGCGTAAGACAGACTGTATCCTTGCCAGGAGCTCACGGGGCTCAAACGGTTTGGGGAGGTAATCATCTGCGCCAAGCTCGAGTCCGACAACTTTATCGGTAACTTCTCCCCTTGCTGTGAGCATAACAACCGGTGTTTCATGATCTTTCCTTATCTGTTTAACGGTCTCAAAGCCATCCATATCGGGCAGCATCACATCCAGGATGATAAGATCATAGTGATTGTTCTTCAGCTTAACCAGTCCGTCTTTCGGATTTTCGACTGCTGTAGTGATGAAATTATTTTTCCCTAAATATTCCTGCAGAAGCTCATTTAGCTTATTATCATCATCTATTATAAGTATCGATTTCGACATTTTTTTCTTAAGTACTCTTTCTAATTATCACATGTATTCCTTCAAACAAAGGGGGATACCGGAAGATTTCTGAAAAGTAAGTCCTGTAAAAAATTACTATCAATTTTTAAAGATTCCTGCCTTCGCAGGAATGACAAGCTACTTTTGAGATAATCTCTGATGCTCCCCTTTTATCATAAAAATACAAATCATTAAATACAGTTTCTACACATAAAAGCAATTTTATGCTTATGCGGTTACTGTTTACCGTCTTCTTTTTTCCATTTATCTTTGCGTTCTTTTCTCTTTTCGCGGAATTCTTTCATCTTATCAACAGCTTTGTTTCTCTGGTCAGGTGTTAATATAGCATGGAACTTAGCGGTTTGATCAATCATGAAACTGCGCATTTCATCGCGTTCAGCGTCGCGCTGCTTCATCATATCAAGCGCTTTTTGTTTATCAAAAGTGCTGCCGCGGAACATATCCATCATTTCATCCATTTCTTTCCTGCGGTCCGGTTTCTGCTGTGAGTCCATTTTAAGCTGGATTTCTTCTTTTATCTTAGCCACTTCATTTTTCTGCTGATCGGTCAGGTCAAGATCTTTCATTGCCATATCCATTATCATGCCCAGGGGTCCGTGCGGCCTGTGCTTATCGTAATATCCTTTTGCGAAGCCGAGACCCGCGATACCTGTAATAATAATTAGTACAAGCACAACGCTGATGATAATTTTCCTTTTGCTTTTTTTGTTTCGCTTGCTTTCGGATGAAGGCTCTGCATTGAGCTCAGGCGGATTGTTGAACGAATTTAAATCTGACATTTTTTGCTCCTTTTTTATACAGCAAATTTATTCTGCTGCTTATATTGTTAACTTGATATTTACACAAAAATACCTTTAAACCATACAAATATTATGATTTTATTGTAATTATACTGTAAATAAATGTTACAGCAGCAGTTATTAAACAAAAAAGGCAGGTCTTGTGACCTGCCCCGAAAACAAAAAATGCATTTTACCGGTTTTTCATCTGGTTGTACAGAGATTTGATCTTATCTACGGCATCATTTCTTTGAGTAGATGTCATTAGGTTATGAAGCTTTTCAAGTTCATCTACCATATACACAGCAAGGTCACGGTTTTCAGCATCCTGCATGCCGGCTATTCTCATAGCTTCGCTTCTGTTAAAGCTTTCGGCTCTGAAAAGGCTTTCTATATCTTTTCCACCAGCAACTTTTGTTACTTTTCGGTTTTCAAGCTTAGCGTTAAGATCATTTTTTATCTTAACAACATCACTCTTCTGCCGGTCATTGAGATTTATCTCATCGGCAACCCTTTCAATCAGCTTTCCATACGGGTCATCCTGCAGGCGGGTTAACGCAACACTCACCACTGACGTAACTGTAATAATTACAGCAGTAAGAAAAAAACCTGCCATGAAAGATCTATAACGTCTTTTTGAAGGTGAAAAAAACTTCTTAACCTTGTTCATTTCTTTTTTTTCAGACATTTTGATACTCCTTGTTTTTTAAAGATTTGTATTTTGGGTTATGTATTGTAATATTAGTAACACCACAAATGTCCGTAAATTTCCCGAATGCGCTTTTTCAGTATGTAATAAATTGTAAAGTTAAGTATAAACTAACTTACAAGCTTCTAAGTAATTGTTTGACAAAAATTAAACTAACATATTTCACAAAATAATATTAATTTGCTGTTATAAAAATCTGATGAATATATGAAAAAAATATTATTGCTTCTTGTTCTGTTTTCGCAATCATTGAGTATATTTTCACAGGATACATTTTCTATCACGGCGGTTGACCCGGTAACGGGCATGGTGGGAAGCGCGGGCGCTTCGTGTGTGGCGGGCTCCAGAATACTCAGCGACCTGCATCCAAACCGCGGTGTGATACATACACAGGCGTATTATATTTCAGCAAACCAGGTGTATGCAAGAAATTTAATGATCATGGGACTTTCACCCCAGCAAATTATTGACTCATTGATCGCAAATGATAAAGGCTCTCCCCCATTTCCAACAAGAAGACAATATGGTATCACAGATTTTATCGGGAACACAGTTCGTACAGCCGGTTACACCGGAACAAATACTGACCCGTATAGAAATCATGTGCTGGGTCCAAATTTTACCGTACAGGGAAACATATTACTTGGGCAGCAAATACTTGATTCAATGTATAGCCGCTACCTGAACACACCCGGTACAATGGCAGAAAAATTAATGGCGGCACTGCAGGGCGCAAAGGTCATAGGGGCAGATACGAGGTGCCTGCCTACAAGGTCATCAATTTCCGCATTCTTAAGAGTTGCCCGGCCAACCGATCCGCAAAGCGGACCCTATTGGCTTGATCTGAATGTGCAGACTGTACCATCACCAAAAGATCCGATAGATTCACTGCAGATATTATTCAATCAATGGCAAACAACGGGAATTTCAAACGCGCAGAATATTTTCCCGGAATCATTTTCACTGGAGCAGAATTATCCGAATCCGTTCAATCCGGTGACTAATATTACTTTTGATATCGGGACTCTATCATTTGTAAAAATTGCAGTATATGATGTTTCAGGCAAAGAAATTGCTATACTTGCAGATTACAATTTTCACAGGGGAAGATATACGATAAACTTTGACGCATCAGGACTCGCAAGCGGTATTTACATATACAGAATTTACGCGGCGGATGTTTTGAATACATCGAAGAATGTGTTTACTGATACGAAGAAGATGGTATTGGTTAAATAGATAAACTTAATGTGCATAGAACACACACCTTCCGCTGCGCTCCCTCCCCTCTCAAGAGGGGAATGAAGTCTAAAAATTCCCCTCTTGAGAGGGGTGTCACGCCTGTGGCGTGACGGGGTGTGTTTAACTGAATACTATACACCGTTTGGAAAACTTGAAATAAAAAAAAATAAATTGCCGCAGATAGTAACCAATTATATAGAGCTTCATATTTGCAGAAAAACCGATCACGGAGATATGTTCTTATTGCTCAAGCGATCCGAGAACGCAAAGATATATCCCGGGATTTGGCAAATGATAACGGGAACGATCGAATCACATGAGCATACCAAGGATACCCTGCTGCGTGAGCTGGAAGAAGAAACGGGTCTGAAGCCTGCGAAGATATACAGCATTCCCAGGATAAACACATTTTATCTGGCGATATCGGATAAGATATGTATGTCACCCGTTTTTTTAACGATAGTGGAAGATGAACAGGTAACAATTAGCGATGAGCACTCCGAATATAAATGGGCATCGTATGAGCTGGCAAAGGATATTATTCACTGGCCAAACCAGGTTGATAGTCTTGAGATGATAAAGCGATACCTTGATGACAAGGACCTGTTTAAGAAGCTGGTGGAGGTGTGAATATTCAAAAGGTTTTGTACAGACGTGCCGCTGGCACGTCTCAAAAGAAGACAAATTTTGAGATATTATTAAAGATTTATAAATAATTTTATCACATTGTTTGAGACGCCCCAGCGGGGCGTCTATACAGATGATAAGGTGGTTAAAAATATCCTGTATAGACGTGCCGCTGGCACGTCTCACACAAAATAAATTTCAATATTATATTTGAGACCCAGCGGCGCGTCTGCACAGGATAAAAGTTGGCACGTCTCATGAAAAAAGCACAATTTAATACTATGATTGAAAATGCGCCAACTGCATAGGCAGTCAGGGCGGAGCGACCATACAGGGAAAATACTAGTTCGTATATAGAATGACATTATTTAACAATAAATACAGAGTTGAAAGCGCGCGATTAAAAGGGTGGGATTATACAAGTACCGGGCTTTACTTCATAACTATCAATACTTACCAAATGAGAGTATTTTTTGGTAATATTAAGAATGGACAAATGATATTAAATGATGCAGGAAAAGTTATTGATGAAGAGTGGAGAAATACCGCAAAGTTAAGAAATAATGTTATACTTGATGAATATCAAGTAATGCCGAATCATTTTAATGGGATCATTGCACTTTCAAAGAAAAGCAGTCACTCAAAACCGGAGACGCCCCAATTGCATAAGCAGTCAGGGCGGGGCTTCCATACAGAAGCAAAAATGTACGCTGATTCGGTTGGTTCTATCATAAACCAATTCAAAGGAATGTGTACAAAGCGAATACAACTATTTAATAAATCATTCAGATGGAAAAGCAGATTTTATGATAGGGTAATTCGAAATGAAAATGAACTGGAGAATATAAGGAGATACATATTTTACAACCCATTGAAATGGGAAGCTGATGAGTTTTATACAATTTGAGACGTGCCACCATGCCTTCGGCTTGGCTTAGCGGCACGTCTAAACAGATAGTTGTTGTGTTTACTAATTGAAACTCCAAATCGGATTATTTATTCTATACACAAATTAAATTGGACACTAACGAAAACTATATAAATCGCTGTTTTGAGCTGGCGCTGAAGGGCGCGGGGGCTGCTTCGCCTAATCCGCTGGTGGGATGCGTTATTGTTAAAAACGGAAAGGTTGCGGCTGAAGGGTATCACAAAAAATACGGCGAAGCTCACGCAGAAAGGAATGCAATAAATTCCGCACTCCGAAAAGGTGTAACATTAAAAGGAGCTGAGCTGTATGTGAACCTGGAACCCTGCGCGCATTTTGGCAAGACTCCCCCCTGCTGTGACCTTATAATAGAGCATAAATTCTCGAAAGTGGTGATCGCGATGAAGGATCCATACCACGAGGTTATGGGAAGAAGCGTTAAGAAAATGCGGAAAGCAGGAATTGAAGTGGTAACAGGAGTTCTTGAGCAGGAAGCAATAGAACTGAATAAATTCTTCGTGAAGTTTGTAACAACGGGTCTGCCTTACGTAACGATCAAAGCCGCGCAGACAATTGATGGAAAGATTGCCGATGATAAGTACAGATCGAAATGGATATCATCAACGGAATCACGGCGCACAGTGCATAAACTGCGCGCAGTTTATGACGCGGTGCTGGTTGGCGCAAACACTGTTAGATATGACAATCCAAAACTGAATGTCAGGGATTTAAGAGGACGTGATCCATACCGTATTATACTGGATAAGGATCTTTTGCTGAAGCCGGCATACAATGTATTTAAGTATAAAGATAGCAGGACAATTGTTGTAACATCAATTGATGCCGGTATAAAAAAGGTACGGGCTTTGCAGAAGAAGGGTGTAGTTGTGCTGCCATGTAAGATAAAAGACGGTAAGTTTGAGCTGAAAGATGTATTGAATAAACTTGCCGCCATTAACATTGCAAGCATTATGATAGAAGGCGGGGCGTATGTTTACAATGAATTCCTTGAAGCAAACCTGGTTGATGAGTTATTGATATTCATTGCACCTGATGTTATGGGCAGCGGGATAACCGCATTTGCAAATAAACAGGCGTTTAAGCAGTTTACGCGGATAAATTATTATTCATCAGGCCGGGATATTTTGGTGAATTTGAGGAAACATGTTCCATAAGAAACATCGATCAATATTTTATGTAAATTCAAAACATATTTTTATAATAATAATCGGGATTCCCGCTTTCGCGGGAATAAGGGAAAAATGTTTACAGGAATAGTAGAAGAACAGGGAACGATCGTTAAGAAAACAAAAATTAACGAAGGTTTTAAATTCCGGGTCAGATCAAAGCAGGTTGGAAGAAAGCTTGCAAAATCTGACAGTGTAAGTATCAATGGTGTATGTCACACCGTGACAACAAGGAGCAAAACGGAGTTCGATTTTGTGAGTATGCATGAAACGCTGAAGAAAACCAACATTGGCGAATTAAATGCCGGCGATAAAGTTAACCTGGAAGGTTCGCTTACAATGAACAAAAAACTCGGCGGTCATTTTGTTGCGGGTCACGTAGATGATACCGGTGTAGTAACAGAAGTGAAACAGATAAAAGCTGTTAAGAAAAAGGATTCCGATAACTGGGAATACAGGATAAAGATACATAAGAAGCATGCGAAGTTTGTTATTTATGTAGGTTCAATAGCCGTTGACGGCGTGAGCCTGACTGTAGCCGAAGTTACAAAGCCAAGGGGTAATTATTTTGATATCAAGGTTGCGATAATTCCATACACCTATCAGAATACTTCATTCGGCAGGTACAAAGTCGGCAGCAGGGTGAATCTGGAGTTTGATTTTTTGGGGAAATATGTGATCAATCTGCTTGCAGATAATCCGAAGATAAAGAAATTGTTGAAGTAGCATTTAATTTCCCGCAAAGTTGCCAAGCTTTCATAAAGCGAAATTCAAAGGCACAAGGACTTTTTTAAAAGCAAAAAGAGTTAACCACAAATTTCACTATTTTCACGAATGAAAATTCTGAAGAACTTGTATGAAAGCTGACCGGATACACTAAAGCTCAAATACAAAAATAAAAGAATTTTATTGCTGTGGATTCCCTAACGGGTCCGCCACGGCGGTTTGGGAATGAGGGCTATTGAGATAAATACTTCCGGTTTCAACGCAGAGTCCCTTTCAGGAGACTCTGCCTGGACATTTGAGTTTGGGAAAACAATGATTTGCTGCCACAAATACCTTAGCATTGCACACTTACTTAAATTAACATCAGCTTAACACTTCTTTAACCCGATATTTGAAATTTAAAGTTAATTTGCATAAAATTCTTAACATAATAAAAGCAAACTAATAAATTAAGAATTGCTTTTTTGGGCTACTTTGCCTATTTTGCATCAGTAAATTTTGGGTTATTTACTACCCCGCTCTTTAGCGGGCACATCTACAGGTTCATCTATAAAAGTATAAAATTATTGAATGAGAATTTTTACAGGTTCTTTTCTTAGCCGTATTTTCAAATATTCCATTTCATCCCTTCTAACATGCATAGTATTGTATGGCGGAGTTGCTATAGCCGATGATGATATCAATCATTACACTAACGTAGGTAATATTGGTTTAACGATTACTAATTTCGGCACAATAGGGCACGGCTTCACACTTTGGCCGGGTCAGCCTTCGTGCGAGTATCCCAAAGGATCACAGATAGAACATATTTTTGACGGCGGCTTGTGGATAGGCGGCAAGAAAAACGGTATTATCAGAGTTACAACCGGAGCAATTGACGCATCCGCAGCAAACCGCGGTGAGGGTTTTGAATATACCAACGCTGCGGGCCAGATCATAACTCAGCGTTCATCGCTGCTGACATCACCGTTTTACTCACCGCTTGCGGTATCTCACCAGGATTTTATCTGTGAATACACCGATACAGCTACTACAATAGGCGGGCAGGTTATAGTAAATCATAATCCGCTTGGAGTAAAAGTAATTCAATCTTCATATTGCTGGAACTATCCCTACGCTGATTTCTTCGTTATAATGAGATACCGTATAATAAATATAGGCTACCGCGGCGATACATCGCCTATAGATAGTGTATTTACCGGCATGTGGACGGATCTTGTGGTTCGTAATACTCAGATCACCAGACCCGGAGGTTCAAGTTTTTACACAAAAGGCGGTAATGGCTGGGATTCAGTTTATAATATGGGTTATGAGTTTGACGCAATTGGCGATGTTGGTTATACCAACAGCTATATTGGAATAAAGATATTAGGCTCAACGCCCTATGGCAGAACGATGGCTGATACAATTCCCACGGGCAGAAATTTTGTTTCGTGGCAGTTCCGCAACACCGTTGATCCAACTTACTTCGCTCCCCTAACGGATGCGGACGGCGCTAACTTAGGCAGGTACAGCAAAATGAACGGCTACTTCACCAATGGTGTGAAGATGAACGCGAATATAAACACACAGATAAAGCAGCCTTCCAACAGGTCTGTGATGGTATCCAACGGTCCATATACTACATTAAATTATTTAGATACACTGGAAGTTGTTTACGGTGTAATTTGCGCTAAAAAGACAGGCAACGATCCGCAGAGCTGGGACTCAACTTACCAGCGGGCTGAACTATACTCCCATGCTGACTGGTGTCAGAAGGCATACAACGGCGAAGATAAAAACGGCAACGGCAGGCTTGATCCGGGTGAAGATATAAACGGCAATGGATTTTTAGACAGGTATTTACTGCCATCTCCGCCAAACAGTCCAATCACAAAGATAGTAAACGATGTAAACAAAGTGACCGTATATTGGGCTGCAAACGCAGAAAGAAGCATCGACCCGATTTCGCTTGGGCAGGATTTTGAAGGATACAGAATATACAGAACAAACGCGGGAGCGGATATTGATCCGACCAAACCGCTGCTTTCAGCTTTTATTTTGAACGGTGATTTTGACAGCATAAACAATATCGGCAATAATACGGGCTTCAATTACATAAAGCTTCAGCAGCCGCAGACCTTCCCCAATGATACTAACCAGTACTGGTATAAGTTTGAATATAACAACCAGCTAAGGGGCTGGCAATATGTTTACGCATTAACAGCTTATGATAAGGGAGATTCAGCAAATGACCTGCAATCACTGGAAAGCAGTTTACTTTCGAATTCATTCAGACTAATTCCCGGCACCGGATCATTAGATGATGAATCAACGCCGATAGGCGTTTACCCAAATCCGTATTATGTAAATGCCGCATGGGATGGGCAGCAGGAGCGTGAGAGGAAGATATATTTCTACAATCTGCCTGAACTTGCTGAGGTTACTATATATACAATTGCGGGTGACGTTGTGGAGAGGTTCACCCACGATTCGCGGGCATATAACGGCGGCGATATTCAATGGTTCAAGACATTTGCCGATGGCACGCAGATCCTTGCCGGCGGCGAGCATGCATGGGATTTGATCTCAAAGGATGACCAGGCAATTGCAACGGGACTGTATATTTTTACGGTAAAGAATCAGAAGACTGGATTTATTAAAAAAGGTAAGTTTTTGGTGATAAAGTAACATAAGTGGAACACCCCCCACCGACTAATGTCGGTTTCCCCACTACTGCAAAGGCAGTCAAGCAAGAGGGGAATTAGGAACAGGATTGAAGAAAAAAAATTAAAACATACTAACATGAAGAAAATAATACCATTTTTAGCAGCAATATTATTAGTAGCTGCATTGGGTTTCTACCTGGCATACAACACATCGATAATGGTTGTGCAGACTGTGCCGAATGACTCACTTGCTATAGGTCATGACCGTTCACTTAAGGTTGGCGATACAGTTACATTTACCGCAAGAGTAGTTGCTCCGCCGCTTGTTAAAGCGGGAGTTGATAACCGTGTTTTACTAAGAGGTACAACATCAAGGACAGCTTACTTACAGGATACATCAAACGCTCTGTTTGGCGGGATAATAGTAAGACAAGGCAGTATTACTGCCAACACGCAGTTTACTACTCTTGATACAGGCGCGAAGGTCATAGTTACAGGTATTGTTGGTGAGTTTCCTGATATCATTTCATCGGGCTCAACCCAGATAGCTCTTGATACAACATTAATTGTTACTGAGCTTCCAACTATTAAAAAGCGTCCAACGCCGCTCACCGTAAACATATCTGATTTTGATTCACTGGGCACAATAAAATTTGTTTCAGGTGAAAAATATGAAGGTATGTATGTACAGATCAATAATGTAACGATCGGACCCCAGAGTCCGTTGGGCGCAAGGAACATCAGGTCACTGCTTGACGCACAGGGCAACAAGATATACTTAAGAGATTTTTCAAACTTCTATTCCGTTCAGCCAAATGATACCGGTTTCCCCGTGTGGGCAGCTCCATCAATAGGCGCGACTGTGACATCAATTAAGGGTGTAATTATCAACAGCGCGTACGCTGACGCAAACGGCGGCCTGTACGGATATGTTATAGTGCCGATCTATCCGAATGATCTTGTATTAGGCAACACACCTCCGTTTATCAGCAGTGTTTCAAGAAGTCCGGGTGTACCAAAACCGGCCAACACGGTACAGGTAAACGCAGTTGTATCAGATACATTAGATCACCCGCTTTCAGTTGACAGCTGCCAGCTGTATTACAGGATAAATAAGGGCGCATATACCAGGCTTAACATGTCACCTTCGGGAAATATATATTCAGCAACTATGCCGGCGCAGCCGCTTGGCACACTTGTTGAATATTTTATAAAAGCAAAGGATAACCAGGGCGCATCAAGATTAAATCCTTCAGATACTTCAAAATCCACTTATTTCTATTATGTCAGAAATAACGATACGATGTCTATAAAAGATATTCAGTACACACCAAATAACGGCGGATTTTCAGGGTATAACGGTTACGATGTAACCACTGAAGGTATTGTTACCGCAGATACATCGGATATCCCGGCATTTTCATTTACAGGTGAAGGCGGCACGCAGACATCACCGCGAAGAGTCATTATACAGGATGGCAATATTGCCGGCGGCTGGAGCGGAATCTGGATAGATGGTAACGCGACTGATCCGCTGGTTAAGGGACAGAGAGTACGTGTTCGCGGAACTGTGAACGAAACAAACGGAATGACAAGACTTATAATTGCGACACCGGGCGATATCCAGGTACTTGCAAGCGGTCAGCCATTACCGAATTTTGAGATATTAACTCCCGCAGTTGTCGCAGACGGAAAAGTTGACGGCGATACAACGGCTGAGAAATGGGAAAGTGTACTTATCCGATTCGCAAGCCAGAGTGTGATATCATGTATAAACGCTCCATCAACATCAGGCTGTACCAGTGAATTCCCATTGCCTGATACATCGTTCCGCAGGAACTTCGGCGAGATACTGGTTGTATATCCCGGCGAAAACGTAGAAGCAAGAATTGAGCTTCAGGATGGTAATCACGATAAAGTAAACGGGTGGAACAGGAATAACGCGAATTACTACAATCCGTCACTTCCGGGAAGTTTGTTATGGAAGTGGGACGGAATATCATCGCTGCAGGGTGTTATGTATTACGCCTTCGGCAAATATAAACTTGTACCCAGGACAAATGCTGATTTCGGTTCAGTAATTGGGGTTGAACCAATTGGTGAAATTGCAACGCAGTTCTGGCTTAAGCAGAATTATCCTAACCCGTTCAACCCGGTAACAAATATTGTTTACAATATTCCGGTTGAGTCAGAGGTATCGCTTAAGATATACAATCTGGTAGGACAGGAAGTTAAAACGCTTGTAAGCGGTGTGCAGAACAAAGGTAAATACGAAGTATCATTTGACGGTATGAACCTCGCTTCAGGTATGTATATATACGTGATAGACGCTACATCAATCAACGGTAACAGGTTCAGAGAAGTTAAGAAGATGGTTTTAGTGAAGTAGAGACTGATTCAAATTCCCCTCTTGAGTGGGGAAGAAGAAGAAATGATATTAAAACAAATTAAATACTACATATTACTTTTCATCAGTGCGGTTACGCTGTACAATTGCACTGATGTACCTGAGGGTATGCTTACGAATTCCGCGCCGGAGACTTATCTCTCGTTGTTTCCTGATAGCATTATAAGCCCGAGCATTACCAGGGTAAAAATTACCTGGTGGGGCGATGACCCGGATGGATTGATAGCCGGCTACAGGTTTTCATTCGATAGCACGAACTGGTCATATTCAGAAGCGAATGACAGCACATTCCAGCTTGTTATAGTTGGCAACGACAGCACTTTCCGTTTCTGGGTTGCGGCAGTTGATGATAAAGGTAATATTGATCCGACCCCGGCGACAAATCTATACCCGGTGTTCAATTCACCGCCAAGCGTAAGATTTAATGCAGGGACAGAGATACCGGATACTTCATTCACGGTTGGAATTTTTTCATGGACAGGTACTGATCCGGACGGCAATAATTCAATAAGCAGGTACTACTGGGCATTAAATGATACAAACACATGGAATGAATTGCCCGGAACAGCAACGGGTCTGACGGTAAGAGAAAATAACGGACTTATCCCGAATTCAAACAACAAGCTGTATTTAAAAGTAAAAGATATAGCCGGCACATTCAGTCCGGTGGTAACAATGCCCGATAGTACCGATACATGGTACGTAAGGCAGCCGCAGGGCAGAATTCTGCTGATAGACGATTACCCGGCATCAATACTTGATAACGGCGCTGCGGCAACTTTCTACCAAAACGCATTGGATTCATTCGGGCTGTACAGCAGGCTTGATATCAAAACTTCAGGCGGAGCTAATTTGCCGAAGATAGTTTCTATGTTCACTGAAACATTGAAACTCTTCCAGTGTGTGGTATGGTACGCAAACCGCGGCAACGCCGCAGTTGATAACGCCAATTTTGATCTGGCGCAGCAGACCCTTCCCTTTTATCTTGTTTCAGGCGGCAAAGTATTCTTTTCAACCGGTTTCCCCAATGCAATTGATCAGCAGGGCAGCATAATTAACTTTGCGCCCATTGACAGCGTTACCAGCTTCCAGGCAAGTGTACCGTTCCAGACTGAGATTGTTGTAGTTGATAACAGTTACCCTGTTCTTGAAGCAGGCTCACCATCACCGGATGTAGTACGCGGAATAAAATACGGCAGCGGAGCTTCAGTGGTTTACCGGTTACCGTTCAACCCGCCATATGATCCCGCGCAGCTGACCGTTTGCATAAAGGACGCGGCAGTGAACACAAAAGTTATATTTTTATCGCTGCCGTTAAACAGGATGAACGGCAACGGCAATGCTACCGGATTTTTAAGAAGAGCGATCGGAACAGATCTGGGAATCACAAACTGATATGATAAAATATATTCCTAAAATATTATTCGCTTTAATGTTTTTGGCAGCCGGCATTTACAGCCAGCAGGGCATGATATCGGGGATAGTTGTGGATTCAGCCAAAAATCCCGTGCCCGATGTAAATGTAAAGATAAAAGGAAGCTATATAGGTACTGCATCTGATATAGACGGTAAATATGTGCTTATAAATGTACCTGAAGGCGAATATACTATTTCAGTTTCATCAATAGGTTACAAAACCGTTGAGTACACCGATATAAAAGTGAAAAACGGCGAAGAAACCATCCTGAACATTAACCTGAACACTTCATCATTTACAGTTGGTGAAGAGATACTGGTTGTTGGCGAGCGGCCCCTGCTTGATATTGAACAGACCGAAAGCAAGCATATAATGACATCCAAGGATATTGAAGGTAAGATAGTTGAGAACGTAATAGATGTTGTTACACTTCAGCCGGGTGTTATTAAACAGGATGACGCGCTCTTTATTCGCGGGGGCAGAAGTGATGACAATTCTTTTCTGCTTGACGGGGTATCAGTACAGGATCCGCTTGCTGGCACGGGATTCGGGCTTCAGCTTTCAGCGCAGTCACTCGAAGAAGTTGAGGTCATAACCGGGGGTTACAACGCCGAGTACGGGCAGGCAACATCAGGGGTTGTGAACGTAAAAACAAAAGACGGCAATTACGATAAATATTCGGTTAATCTTTCTTACAAAAGAGATAACTTAGGGTTTAACAAAGATTCAAAATCATCATTCAACACAGATGTATTTGAAGCCAACATCGGCGGCCCCGAACCGCTTACGAAATTCTTTCTGGGTAACCTGCTTGGAATTAAGCTGCCCGGACAGATCACTTTCTTTGGTAATTTTCTGATGAACATTTCAGACGGATTCACATCCGTGGCCGGGTTAACAGATGATCAATTTCCGGGCTATAAATCAGAGCAGTTGTATTCCTCAATCTTCAAAGGAACAAAATTCGCGCCAAGGCAGAATAACAACTGGTACTGGCTTGCAAAAGCAACATGGAAGTTAAAAGAGAACATGAAGCTCGCGTATTCGTTCAATCAGTCGGTAGCTATCAATCAGAATTCTCAGAGTCTTCAAACAAACCTGGAATACGTGGAGCCTGATCCGGGTTACCAGTATAACTTCCAGGAAATACTTGATAACGCCAATACATATACTCACTTAAATATTTTCAACAGTATTGCATGGGAGCATGCTGTGGGTACAAAAACTTTCTATGAATTGAAGTTAACAAAATACTTCACACAGCTTAGAGTTGACGCAAACGGTTTGAACTGGGATGAATACACTGAGCCGCAGGATATTATTAAACCGCCGTTTGTATATTACCCTACGGGCGATACAAACAATCCCTACGGTATAATACCCGGCGACGGATTTTTTGATGTGGGCAATGCTTACACATGGCATGACCACTTTGTGAACGAGTACAGGTTTAAGTTCGATCTCAGTCATACCTTCAATGCTAAGAACAGATTCAAAGCGGGGTTTGAAGCAGCTTACCAGGAAATGCAGCTGATAGATATTTATAAACCGTGGATAGGTACATTCGGGCTGAACAACGACGCGTACAAGGTTTACCCGATGTTTGGCGCGTTATATGCCCAGGAAAAGATTACATTTAAGGGAATGATCTTAAACTTCGGGTTAAGGTTTGATTACTGGTTCCCGGGTAAACTCGTGGATGACGCGATAAATAATCCGAATGCGGTAACAATTCCCGATGCGGTTAAAAAGCAGTACATGGAAGATACATATAATCTGGGCGGCAGGAGGTGGAAAGGCAGACTATCTCCGCGCGTAGGTATCTCGCATCCAATAACAGATAACCAGACCTTATTTTTCAGCTACGGTCATTTTTCCAAACGGCCAAAACCGCAGTTTGTATATGCCAAGATAGCTAATGTGAGTTCGAAGTCATCATTTCAGAAGTTCGGTAACCCGAACCTGAATCCAGAAACTACGGTTTCATATGAGCTTGGTTTGCGCAACCAGTTCACCAATGATGATGTGTTTACTGTAACGGCATATTACAAGGATATCTATGATTATGTCGCGACTGTTTCCGCAAAGATCAACGATCCGAGGTTCGCCGGGCAGAGTTTTATTACTTACGTTAACCAGGATTACACAAAATCAAGAGGAATAGAGCTTGACTACAAGAAGCGTATAGGTAAATGGTTCAATGGTAACATTAACGCGACATATTCTATAGCAACAGGAAAGAGCTCCTCCCCTGACCAGGGATACCTTGTCGCAACAGGCGGAGCCTTTGAAAATATTGGCGAGAATTATCTGAGTTGGGATAGACCCTTGCAGATATCCGCAAACACCAGTTTTTACTTTGGTAAAGGTTACGGAATATTCGGCTTTGGCAAGAATACTATTGATGATATTTCATTCAAGTTCAGGGCATTCTTCCAGTCAGGTAAGCGTTACACACCACAGCTTTTAGTTGGTTATTTGAGCGACGGGAGACCTGAATATGAGTCTGATATTGATAATCCGCTCAGCAAGCTGGCAGCAAACTGGTTCTGGCTTGATATGAGCATAGATAAATTTTTCCGCTTCAAGAATATGAAGCTGACATTGACATTTGAGGTAACGAATATACTGAACATACAGAATGCGGCTATTATTAACCCGGTAACGGGAAGGGCATATGAATACGGCGATCCAACTCCAAACGGTTGGAATGACCCGCTGTATCCTGATCTGCAGGGACCGCTTTCACCGTATCCGTATAACCCGGCAAGGTTCCTTTCACCCCGCCAGTTGAGATTTGGTATTTCGTTTCAGTATTAGGTGGTGAGATAGAGAAACAGCAAAATTGTGAAATAGTATCATACTGAATTTGAAATTGTTTATTATTCTTTAAGATTTTTGGATAAGTATCATTGTTGCCACGACCTTTAGGTCGTGGATAAGAGTTCCACCATAATATGGGCTTTAGCCCATAAGGTAAGAAATTAGCGGCTCAAGCCGGAAAATATTTCCAATTGTACCACGACCTAAAGGTCGTGGCAATTAAGATAAAAGACGAGATTCCCGCTTTCGCGGGAATAAGATAATTTAAGTTTGAAAAAATATATATACATATTACTGGCATTATTATTAGCTGAAGCAGTTTCATACTCTCAGCTTATACCGCAGCTTGGTAACCAGCGCGCGGGCACTTCATCGCTGCAATTTTTGAAGATAGGCGTGGGCGGCAGGGCTACGGGTATGGGTGAAACATTCGTCGCTGTATCAAATGATATCACCGCCCTGTACTGGAATCCAGCCGGTTTAATGCAGTTTGAAGAGAACGGCGTTCATTTCAGTCACAATGAGTGGCTGGTTGATCTGAACCATGAATTTTTCGGGGGTGTTTACCGCTTTGGCGGGAACAATGCTATTGGACTTAGCGTGATAGCGTTACACACACCGGCAATGCAGAAGACAACAGAATTCCAGCCGGGAGGAACAGGCGAATATTTCAAGTATGGCGATCTTGGCATCGGTTTGACCTTCGCGAGAAAGCTTACACAGCAATTCTCATTCGGCTTAACAGTTCGCTATGTTGAAGAAACCCTTGCGGAGCTTAAGATGCGCGGATTCATGTTTGATCTTGGGACATATTACTGGACGGGGCTTTCAAACACACGCTTTGCGGTAACGATCTCAAATTTCGGTCCGCAGGTTAAACCAAGCGGATCGGTTACAACATCAACGGGAGGAACAGTTTCAGAATTCCAGGCCTTCCCTCCCCCGACCATGTTCAGGATCGGATTTGCGTATGATCCAATAGATAACAGTACAAACAAGCTCACGACATCAATTCAGCTAAATCATCCCAATGATAACGCAGAGAATCTGAACATAGGTGCGGAATATTCATACAAGAATTTCCTGTTTTTAAGAGCTGGATATAAGTTTAACGTTGAATCAGAAAATTATTCAGGTGGTATTGGCTTAAGAGCGCCGATATCATTTACAACCGCTTCGCTTGATTATTCGATAGCTAATTTTAAGGATCTGGGATTTACTCACAGGTTAAGTGTGAATTTGCTGCTGAACAAGAAGAAGTAATGATGTAAAGCGTGAAATGTGAAACGTAAGACGTGAAACGTCAAAAGATTATCAACGAACTAAAAAATAGGAAAATAGCCAACAGGTTATTGCAAAAATAAAAATTTGAACAAAAATATCAGAAATATTACGAAAGTGCTTCCGCTTATCACCATTTTGGCATTTGCAATATTATTTAATGCATGCGCAGATGCTGATGACGTGAATCTTGCTGATTACCCGATAAATGTTGATCCGGGTACGATTGGCGATACTACGTATATTCCGATAACACCGATCATTACCGGGTTCAACGAGCCGGTTGATATTCATTTTGGGTATGACCAGCAGCTTTATGTTGCCGATAAAAATAATGACAGGATAGTTCAGCTGAACCTTGCCGGCGGTATTGTCAGCGTATCTAACTTTGTGCTGAGGCCTAAAAAAATCACACAGGATAGAAATTTCGATCTTCTGGTTATTGCAGCAGTGATTGATACCATTCCGCCAAACGTGCTTGATACGGTTGATGTAGTTTACCGCTTTAAGCTTCAGCCTAACGGGGGAACGCTTGCGGGTGTTGTGCCAACAATAGCGTTTAAATCAAACCAGCCAACGCCTATACCGGGAGACCATGGTAATTTTACAGGAATTGCGACATACCAGGATAACTACTACCTCGTAACCCGCTCAGGCAATAACAATTCAAGTCCAATTGATCCTGATAATGCGATATTCAGGATTAACCGGTTTGATAATACACAGCCTGTGCCGCAGAGACTCTCGGGTTTTGAGGTGGAGGGACAAGGATTGCTTTCACTGCAGAATATTTCAGGCATTGCAACATTTACATACAGCAATACAGATCTTATTTACATACAAAAATCATCCAATGCAGCGTTTAAGATTCAATGGTGCATTTACAATGATATTGATGAAATTTATACTGCAAAGTTTGAGCCATCAAGCGGGGTTGACCTGCTGAGAAACGGGCTGCTTAGTGAGCCTGCTGATATTACTTTAGACCAGTTCAATAATATTTATGTAATTGATTCATATAAAGATTCGCTCTATAAATTCAATTCTCTCGGCAAATTACGCTCAGAGTCGTTTGGAGGCAGGGGCATATCACCTTCCCAGTTCAGTAATCCTCTTGGTGTTGCCTTCTTCGATAAAACACTTTTCATCTGTGATACAGGCAATAACCGCATATTGAGATTCATTCTTTCTACTGACAATAATTAAAATCTAAATAAGTTTCACTATGAAAAAAGTAATATTATTTTTATTAATGTGCGTATCTGTTTACGCGCAGGTTATCCCTATTGATTCGCTTCGAAGGCAGGATGCGAACGGCGTACCGTTTTTGCTGGGGCAGACTGTAACAGTACGCGGAGTTGTGACAATGTCGCAGGAACTGGGCACTCCCCTGGTTTACCTGCAGGATCCCACCGGCGGGACCATCGGTTATGACGGTACATTCTGGAGCAACACAAATGCCGGTGACAGCGTTCAGGTAACCGGAGTTGTTACACAATACAACGGATTAACGGAATTTACCCCGGTAAACAGTTCAACTGTACTTGCGACTAATATACCATTTACACCAAGAGTAGTCACCTGCGGTAACGTAAGATTAGACGGCGAAACATACGAAGCGCAGCTTATAAGGATAAACGGAGTAACTGCTGTTCATAATACTTCGGGTGCAAATGTCACGCAATGGTCAACATCCGGTTCCGGCACGAATTACAGGATACTTGTTGGCAACGATTCCGTTGAGATAAGGATATACTCTTCAACAAACATTGCCAATTCACCTATTCCCCCGTTCCCCTTTGATGTAATTGCTCTTGTTAGCCAGTTTGATTCATCTCCGCCATATACATCCGGCTACCAGATACTCCCCCGTTCATTAAATGACTTTATTGTAACCGGCGGCTCGGGTCCGTTACTAAGCTCAATAACATATACAAACATTCAGCCAACAAGCGTAACAATTAACTGGCAGAGCTCAACCGCATCGGATTCCAAAGTACGCTGGCAGAGGGCTGACTCGAATTACCAGGTTATTAGTTATACAGATTCAGCCTCTGACGGAGCGAATGTTACAACTCACTCCATTACATTAAACGGATTACAGCCGGGCAGAATTTATTATTACAATGTCAGCTCAACTGATGGCAGCGGCACTGGAACGAGTCCGCAGCAATATTTCTGCACGGGTTCAAATTCAACCGGCGCGATGAATGTATATTTTAACCGTTCAGTTGATACACTGCTAAGCACAGGTGAAAACGCGCAGGGCAATGTGAATTTCCAGACTAAACTGCTGCAGCGTATAAATGCCGCACAGTACTCAATTGATATGGCCCTTTACAGTTTTAACGATATGACACAGATACGGGACGCGATAATAAACGCAAAATTACGCGGCGTAAAGATAAGGCTTGTATATGACTTCCGTGAAAACGGTTCAAACCAGCAACTAGTGCAGGATCTGCTTGCCGCGGGGATACTGATGAGCAAGCGTCCAAATGCTGATTACATGCATAACAAATTTTTTATATTTGACAACAGAGATTTTTCATCAGCGGCTGATGACTGGCTGTGGACGGGTTCTACAAATATTACGCAGGCACAATTGTTTGATGACGCCAATAATGTTATTGAGATACAGGATCAGACCCTGGCCACTATATATACAAGGGAATTTGAAGAAATGTGGGGCAGCGCAAATGAGGTACCAATACCCTCACGCGCAAAATTCGGTCCGCAGAAAACCGATAACACTCCGCACCTGCTTAATATTGCAGGCAAACGGGTAGAAGTATATTTTTCTCCAAGTGACAATCCTTCAACAAGAATTGAAGATGTAATAAATCTTCAGACAGATAACAGTATATTGTTCTGTGTACTTGCTTACACAAGGTGCAACATTATGAACAGGATGAAAGTAAAATACGATGCGGGAAAAAATGTTCGCGGAGTATTTGACGATGGCGAGAACAGCAGTACATCGAGTGTGTATAAGACAATGAAAGGTTTAACCGGCGGCGGGTGCAGTAACCCGCTATGGTCACCCCCGGCAGATGTTTGGCTTGATAGCCGCGCAGGACAGCTGCACCATAAATATATTATTGTTGATGGCTATACCCCGGAAAGTAACCCGGTTACAATAACGGGTTCTTATAATTTTTCTAACAACGCAACGTTTGATAATGACGAGAATTTTCTGGTGGTGTATGACGCAAGGGTTGCTAATTTGTATTTGCAGGAATTCAGCATGCGCTACCGCGATGGCGGCGGAACCAATCCGATTGGCATTACACAGCTCTCGAATGAAATCCCTTCGGAATTCAGGTTATTTCAGAATTACCCGAATCCGTTCAATCCAAGCTCAACTATCAAATACCAGGTTGCAAAATCAGGCTTGATAAAATTAACTGTGTATGACGCTCTTGGCAGAGAAGTGAAGAGTCTTGTGAACAAGTTGCAGGGTGAAGGCACATACTCAGTTGAATTTGAAGGAACAGAATTGACATCGGGAATATACTTCTATACTCTGGAAAGCGACGGTATGAGGGTTGATTCCAAGAAGATGGTACTTGTGAAGTAAACCTATATTGTAAACAAGGGGTTGCAACCCCTTGTTCGAAAAAGGAAATCAAAAAAGCAGGCTTAGAGCCTGCTTTTTTTGGGCAATTTCTGAAGAAGGGGTGTCAGGTATATACCTGACACCACAATCACAATCTGATTTAAACAAGTTGCCGCAGCTCCTTGTTCCGAAATAGAAAGAGACGACCCACCGGGTCGTCTCTACAGATCTAAGTACTTATAAATTTTTTGCTTTTTTAATTTTGCTTTTTCACTGCTTTGAAACATCAACAACTCTTTTTTCAACAACGCTGTTAATTACTTTAAGTTCTTTTACTACTTCAATTATCAGGTCGCGGTCGTTCCAGCCAGTATCTTTTGTAGTTATGGTTTCAGGAATATCTCCAAAGAACTTTTTGAACTGACCAAGAACGTAATTGTTGGTGGCTATTGTGTACATGCGGTCATCGGTGACTTCTTCTCTTCCGATATTCATACTTACAATAAAATCATCGCTTCCTTCATTGGCTTTTCTGGAATCATAACTATAGGTTAAACCAGAATTGTGAAGCAGTTCCGCACCTTCGCCTTTGCTGATCTTTTCGAGTCTTATCTTGATATTGTTCTTAAGCATTTGTTTCAGGGTTTTGCCTGAAACGGTTATGGTCTGAATTTCATTGCCGAATGGATTGATCTCCCATATATCACCAACGAGGATATCACCTTTGAGCAGACTCTTACGCAAGCCTCCGCCGTTCACGAAGCCGATATCGGCTCCTGTTTTCATTCTGAATGCGTCAGCTTCGAATTGGCCCAGATTGCTTTCATCACCATAAGAAGCGCGCCAGTCGGTTTCCAGTGTACCTATCTTAACGCTGAGTTCGGGAAGGTATTCAGCAATCATATTATCAACTTTAACGGCAGCGTCTTTATCATAAACAGCGGAATCAAGCACAGTTTCAATAAGTACACCATAAGCTTCGCTTAGCGTATCTTTTTCAGTATCAATTTTAAGATCAAGTTTACCCAGGTTTCTGCCGTGAGAGCCGGCCTGAACTATGATAACGCCGTTTTTACGAATTGGTTTGAACAGCGTAGTGTGTGAGTGTCCGCCTACAATGATATCAACATCAGCATAAAACTTCTCAGCGATCATTTTATCTGTTTCAATTCCCGAGTGCGAAAGCACAACAACAATATCAGCGCCTTTTGATTTCACTTCGTTAATATTAACGGTTAGCACTGAATCTGCGTTCAGCATAACGAGATCGGTAACATTAGCAGGCAGTGAGGTTGTGAATAGCTCCGGTAATGTTAGGCCTATGATTCCAAACCTGACCCCGTTTATATCTTTCATAATGTAGGGCTTACCCATAAGTTTGTTTTGTGACTGCATGTAAACATTGCAGCTTAGATAGTCAAAATTAGCAAGCGCAAGCGCGGAATCAAGGGAATACTGGCTGTAATCAAATTCATGGTTACCAAGCACAAATGCGTCGAGGTTTAGCGAGTTCATGATCTCGATCTGTGACCTACCGCGGGTAAAGTTTGATATAGGAGTTCCCTGGAAATCATCGCCCGCATTGAGCAGCAATGAATTGGCTGTGCGGTATTTGTTGATGTACCCCGAGAGTCCGCCTACTCCGCCTACCCAATAATAGACCTGTTCGCCGGTTGCTGAATCCTTTTTAGATACCTTAAAAGGCTGGTTGCGCGCATGGAAATCGTTGTAATGCAGAATGGTTACTTCTTTGAGATCCTGCGCATAAGTATTGAAAGCAAAAATTGCTGTAATTACAATTAATAATATTTTCATAGATTATTTTAGATTTGAAGTACAAATATAACGATTTTAGGTTAAAGGAGTGTTAATGAAAATTAGAAGTTGGAGATTTCATTACAGTTAACAGAAAAGTGTGATATTAGAACACGGAAAACACTGATGATACAGATCCACACTGATAAGATAAATGTAGAACAGATTTATCATTGGCATCATCGTTCTATTTGATTCATATCTTCAATAATTCAGAAGTTCATATTATGTAATTGCACCTGTTATAAAAATGCTGTAATTTTGATAAAAATTAGAGGTTTAAAAGACACGTTAACAATTTATTCATTAAACGTGAGTATAGGAAGCACTGTTTAGCTCAAATTGACCCCACCCTGTCCCGCTCACTGCGTGACTGCCCAAAAAAATGGAGAGGTATAAGAAAACGAAAAAATGAAAACAACAATAAATTTAATTTTATCATTCATATTAGCATTAACAATAACATCCTGCGGGAAAAAGGAGAACACCGAAAATAATACCGGCAAGCTTAAAGTAGGGCTGGTATTTGATGTAGGCGGCAGGGGTGATAAATCATTTAACGATGCGGCATACCGCGGCCTTGAAAAGGCGAAGCAGGAGCTTGGCATAGAGTTTGAGTATATTGAACCGGGTCCGGGCGCTGATAGAGAAGCCGCTCTCAGGCAGTTTTCAAGCAGGAAAGATATTGCTGTAATTTTCGGCATTGGATTTATTTTTACCGATGAAATTACAAAGATAGCGCAGGAGTTCCCCGATAAAAAATACGCATGCGTTGATTACACGGTTGATCCTTCAAAGACGATACCCCCAAACTTAGTAGCGCTTGAATTCAAGGAAGAGGAAGGATCATTCCTGGTTGGCGCAATTGCGGGACTCCTGACCAAATCAAACAAGGTAGGATTTGTGGGAGGAATGGATTCACCGCTTATCAAAAAATTCCAGGTATCATACGAAGCGGGCGTGAAGCATGTAAATCCGGGCGGACAGATACTGGTAGGATACGCGGGAGTTACAGGTGACGCGTTCAAAAATCCGGGCAGAGGCAAAGAGCTGGCACTGGGTCAATACAACGATGGCGTAGATATAATTTACCACGCCTCCGGCGTGACGGGGCTGGGAGTTTTTGAAGCAGCCAGGGAGATGAAGAAATTCGCCATAGGAGTTGATTCAGACCAAAACGATGAAGCCCCGGGTTATATAATTACAAGTATGGTAAAAGTTGTTGATGTATCTGTGTTTGAAGTGATAAAAGAAGTTAAAGAGGGCACATTCAAAGGCGGCAGAGTTGAAACATTCGGACTTAAAACCAAGGGCGTAGATTACGCGTACACAGATAAGAATAAACACATGATACCGGATGAAGTAAAGGCAAAGGTTGAAGTTATAAGGCAAGATATTATTGACGGGAAGATAACTATTCCCACAAAGTAAAAATGTCAAAAGTCAAAATCCAAATGTCAAAGATATATTTGCCGGAAATAATTTGGCATTTAAGCTTTGGCATTTGTCATTAAAAATCCTTTACTAATTTAAAGCCATAATATAAAGAATATGACTAATCATCTTGCCGTTGAAATGAAGGGTATCACCAAAACTTTTGGTGATTTAAGGGCAAATGATTCTGTTGACATTAAGATAACAAAGGGTACAATTCACGCAATTATTGGCGAGAATGGCGCAGGTAAATCCACTTTAATGAACATACTTTACGGTATGTACCATCCTGATAGCGGAACAATTTATATTAATGGAAATGAAGCAGTTATACACTCCCCTGCCGATGCGATAAAGCTGGGCATTGGGATGGTTCATCAGCATTTTATGCTGGTGAATACATTAACTGTACTGGAAAATATAATACTGGGCGATGAAGTAACAGGTGCGCTCAATACAATTGATAAAAGACGCTCAAGACAGAAAGTTAAACAGATTCTCAATAACTTCGATATAAACATTGGGCTGGAGGAAATTACAGGAACTCTTTCAATAGGCACACAACAAAAGATCGAGATCATAAAGCTGCTTTACCGCAACGCTGAGATACTTATTCTGGATGAACCAACAGCGGTGCTGACACCGCAGGAAACAGATGAGCTGTTTAAAACACTAAAAGTTCTGAAAGCTGAAGGCAAAACGATACTTCTTATAACACATAAGCTAAACGAAGTACTTGGAATAAGCGAGTTCATTACCGTATTAAGAAACGGAAAAGTTACCGGTAACACAGAAACAAAAGATACAGATAAAGATCAGCTTGCCGGAATGATACTTGGCGGCAGCTTTGAGAGCATCAAAAGAAAACAAAACTCCCCGGCAGAAGAATTTATCCTTGAGATCATTGGAGTTAGCGTACGTAGTGATAAAGGATTACCGGCTGTTAAGGATCTATCTTTTGAAGTTCACAGAGGCGAAATAATAGGCATAGCGGGCGTTGAAGGTAACGGTCAGCATGAACTGATTGAAGCAATATGCGGATTGAGGGATTATTCAGGTTCATTTATTTTAAATGGTAAACCTGCCGATAAGGATCTGCCTGTGGCACACATTCCTGCAAACCGCCATAAGCACGGTATAGTAATGGAATACAACCTGGCAGAGAACGTATTGTTAGGGCGTGAAGGCGAAGCTGAATTTTCTACCGGAGTAAGCATCAAAGAAAAAGCGCTTCGCGCTTATACTGAGCGGCTCATAAAAAAATACGATATCAGACCCGCAGAAGCGGACTTATTGATTGGCGGACTTTCGGGAGGAAACCAGCAGAAAGTTGTCGCTGCCAGGGAAATGTCAAAGCATACAGATCTGATAGTTGTGAGTCACCCAACCCGCGGGCTTGATATCAAAGCGGCGGATTTTGTGCATTCAGTACTGCTTGAGGAAAGCGCTAAAGGAAAAGGAATAATACTTGTTTCAAGCGATCTTGGAGAGCTGCTTAAGCTGAGTGACCGCATAGCTGTAATGTTCAACGGAAAAATAAACGCAATGCTTGATTCAGCGACCACCAATGAACGTGAAATTGGTTCATATATGCTTGGTTTAAGCGGCAGCGGAGGCGATAAGGGATGAAATACTTCAAATATAGCGCAGGTCCGTTGATATCGATCATCCTCTCATTAATTATTGGAGCTATATTCATAATTCTTATAGGGCAAGATCCCGCGGAAGTTTACGTAAAAATGTTCACAGATACACTGGGTAATTCTTACGGAATAGGGCAAGTGCTGTTTAAAGCTACGCCATTAATATTAACAGGACTCTCGGTTGCATTCGCTTTCAGGGCGGGGTTATTCAACATAGGCGCAGAAGGTCAAATGACTGTTGGCGCATTTGCTTCGGCCTGGGCCGGATTTACATTCACTTCGATGCCGTGGATAGTACTTATCCCATTATGTATAATAAGCGGCTTTTTAGCCGGCGCCTTTTGGGCGGCAATTGCGGGCTATCTTAAGGCGCGATTCGGGTCTCATGAAGTAATTAATACCATCATGCTGAACTTCATCGCAATGGCACTAGTAAGTTATCTTGTAAACAATATTTATCTTGTACCGGCAACGATCCATACCCCTGAGATTTCTCCAAACGCGGTACTGCTTAGATTTGACGTAATTACCGGAATGTTCAAAGGCTCACCTTTTAATCTGAGTTTTGTGATTGCCGCAGCCGTATGTATTATTATTTACTATGTTATCAGGAAGACGCCGTTTGGCTACAGGATAAATACGCTGGGTTATAACATCAACGCGGCAGAATACGCCGGGATGAATGTAAAGCGTTTGACTGTTTACGCAATGGCAATTGCGGGCGGGCTTGCCGGACTTGCCGGGCTCAATTTTGTTAACGGTTACAAACATTACTTCGAACTTGGGTTTTCTGAAAATGCGGGATACGTTGGCATTGCGGTCGCGCTGATAGCGAGGAATAATCCTTTTGCAATTATTATAATAGCGGTATTTTTCGGGGTGCTTGAATACGGCGGACTTACAGTGAACACGCTGGTACCCAAAGAAATTGTGACAATATTACAGGGAATAATTATTCTTCTGATAATAACCATCACGAAATATTTTGATAAAAAATTCAAACTTGCTAAAGCATAAGAATATTTGGAAGAATTACTCACCATAACATTTGTATTGCAAACTCTGAGGATAACTATCCCCTACCTTCTGCCATCTCTTGGGGCAGTTTACTCGGAAAAGGGCGGCGTGGTGAATATAGCGCTGGAAGGAATCCTTTTGAGCGGCGCATTCGCCGCCGCAGCGGGTACGTTCTACACAGGAAATATTATTGTTGGTACCGCATGCGGTATATTGGCAGGAATAATTATAGCATTAATTCACAGTATAGTTACAATTACATTTAAGGCTAATCAGATAGTATCAGGTATCGCGCTGAATATTTTAGCATTCGGTATTACGAAATTTTTCTGTAAGATATTATTCGGCAGTTCGAGTAATTCCGAAAGGATCCCCGGAATTGAAACGCTTGATCTGCCGTTCAATCCTTTCCTTCTGCTTTGCGTGATAATACTCGGGATAACATATTTCACAATTAACAAAACCCGTTTCGGTTTGAGGCTGAGGGCCGTGGGTGAAAATCCGCAGGCAGCGGATTCGCTGGGAATAAGTGTGACAAAGGTTCGATATCTGGGAGTACTGATAAGCGGGGCATTGGGCGGCCTGGGCGGAGCCTGGCTTGCCTTAGACCAGCACAGCTACACAGACGGAATGTCAGCCGGGCGCGGATACATTGCTCTTGCCGCTATGATAATAGGTAAATGGAATCCAATGGGCGCGGCCGGAGCATGTTTACTGTTCGGTCTTGCGGAAAGTTTTACTCTGCAATTCCAGGATTCAGGCATCCCCACACAGTTCATACAAATGCTGCCTTATGTACTTACAATAATAGTACTGGCAGGATTTATAGGTAAAGCAAATCCCCCTGCTGCTGATGGAGTTCCTTACGAGAAGAAAGACTAAACTACTTTACAAGAACCGCTTTACCGAACTGGTTACCTGCATCTGTTCTTAGAGAGAAGAAATAAACTCCGCTTGGGTAATTATCCGCATTCCAGATAACGGAATGCTCGCCTGCATCGGCATATCCATGCACCAGGGTTTCCACAAATTCACCGGCTGAATTATATATTTCGAGTATAACGGTCATTCTGTTCACAAGTTTATATGTTATTTTGGTAGATGCGTTGAACGGATTGGGATAATTAGGCTCCAGGGTATTTCTGAACGGAGAAGTTGTCTGAACCGGATCAGAAATACCGACCATATCATTGGTATATTTAATTACTTCATTTCCGCAAGCGTAACCAAGCGTATCGTTCAGGATAAAAATCCCGTGGATAGAATTACCAACAGGGATACTCGTCCAGTTCACTCCGCCATTGGTTGTTTGCCAAAGGCCGGAAAGGTAGTGGTTTGCTATCCATCCTTTGTTTTCATTGGCAAAACCTACAGGATCCATATTTACTCCGCTTACATTGGATACAGTAAGTCTCTCCCAGGTAACCCCGCCGTTCGTGGTTTTGATAACATTACCAGAGCCTGATATGAATTTTTCTATGGTTGCGTAACCTACCAATGAATTCACAAAAATAATATTCCATGCATGTTCATTCTGTATAAAAGATCTGTATCTTTTGACCCAAGTGTTTCCGCCGTCGGAGGTATAGCAAACTACAGCACCTTCGGAAATGATATTGCTTCTTCCGGCAACAAAACCGGAATCTTTATTCAGGAAAAAGACACCGATCTGGTAATTTGTGTATGCACCCATATCAATATTTTCGTATGTCAAGCCGGCATTTGTAGATTTTATCAGGTTGCTCGGCCCGTTGAGCCTGCCGGAGCCATAGAATACAGAATCTCCCACAACTGATATATCACAAATGCCTATTGGCGGGGGTACGATCGTAGTATCAACCCTGTACCATGAAACTCCACTGTTTGTGGTCTTCATCAGTAACCCAGAAGTTGAGCCTGCCCACCCAAGCTGCAGATTATTAAAAGCGACGCTTCTGAATCCGAATGACATAGAATCAGCGCTTGTCAACCGGAATTGTTCAGTAAAACTTGCGCCGCCATTGGTTGTTTTTAATATACGTTTATCACCGCCGTTCTCGACCACCCATCCGGTATTGATATTAACAAACCAAAGATCTTCGTACCTGCCGGGCGAGGGAGCGAGTGAAGGCAAGACCTGCCATGTTTGCGAAAAAATATTAATAGAAAGCAAAAAGAATACTGCGGCAACTTTAGAATTGATAATTTTTGTATTCATAACTAATATTATTTTATTAAGATCATTTTTTTTGTTTGAATTTTGTTTCCAGTAATAAGCGAGTAAAAATAAACTCCGCTTGCCATTGAATTTGCATTCCATTTAAACCTGTAAACGCCCGCTTTCATTTCCTCATCAATAACTACTTCTGATTCCCTGCCGATAGCGTTATAGATTACAAGCTTAACCCTTGAATTTTCTTTTACATCAAATTCAATTGTCGTTACCGGATTGAACGGATTTGGATAGTTTTGCTTTAAAGTATGGTTTTCAGGTATCAATCCGGAAATGGGTTCAATACCAATTACTTTTGCTGTATAACGGCCAATAAAACCAAGAGCATTACCGCTGCCAATAGTAAAAGCACCTCCTGCAACCAGATCGGTATTAAATACACTCAGCGAATAAACCGCGCTGTTCAGATTTCCCGCAGAAACCCAATTTGTCCCGGTCCACCTTGCAATATTCCTTATAGCCAGACTGTTAATAGTAGTGAAGAATCCTCCTATGTAAAGATAATTGTTATAAACAACTATTGAATTGACACTAGGGGAGCTGCCGCCGAAACTATGATCATTGAATGCTGACCAGTTAGAACCGTTCCATTTAGCTATGTGACTTGCCGGCAAACCACCGGCTACAGTGAAAGAGCCGCCTGCAATGAGCTCACCATTATACACTCCCAGAGAAAAAACTCCGCTGTTCATACCACCGGCAAGTGGCGACCAAACCGAGCCATCCCACGCGGCTATCCTCAGGGCGCTGCTTCCACCGGCTAAAGAAAAAGTACCCCCTGCAATAAGTGAATTGTTAAAAACAGCAAGTGAAGTTACAACATTATTCATACCGGCTCCCAGGGGTAACCATGCGGAACCATTCCATTTTGCTATGCGGTTAGAGCTATTTCCGCCTGCAACAGTAAATGCGCCGCCTGCGTAAAGCTCACCATTAAACACAACAAGAGAATTAACGAAACTATTCATCCCGCTGCCCATCGGCAGCCATGCTGAACCATTCCATTTTGCTATATAACCCACTGTATTGCCTCCGGCAACAGTGAAATTCCCGGCTGCAATAAGTTCTGAATTGAATAGCGTTAACGCGTAAACATCTTCATTCATTCCGGTACCGAGTGATTGCCAGTTCACGCCGTTCCATAACGCGATGTGTTTGAGGGAGTCGCTGCCTGCGGCTGTGAAACTGCCGCCAGCAACCATAGATCCGTTAAATACGGTTGCTGCAAGAACCGAATTATTCATTCCAGATGCAAATTGAGACCATATTCTTGAGCTCGTATCATTAACAGCAATATACCTGATAACTTCTGTACCTGACTGGGTGAAGTCTCCTGCGCAGTATAGCATATTGTTCACTCTTCTGAATGCAAGCACAGGATTATTAAAACCCAGTCCCGAAGTACTCCATGCGCTTCCATCCCATTTTGCAATTTTACTTAGGGGTGAAGCACCTGAATTAGAGAAATTTCCGCCTGCCAGCAACAATCCGTTATCAAAATATAGTGTATTAACTAATCCGTCAAGTCCTTCTCCCAGCGGCTGCCAGGATGCGCCGTTCCATTTTGCAGCTCTGCTGAGAGCTGTACTGCCGGATTGTGTGAAGCTGCCCCCTGCGAATAGCTCGCTTCCATTTGAAACCAGCGTATAGACCTGGTTGTTAAAGCCATCTCCAACGGCTTGCCATGATGACCCGTTCCATTCAGCAATTCTGTTAGTTTGGTTTCCACCGGAAAGAGTGAAGAAACCACCCGCGATGAGCGAACCATTATGAAGGGTCAAAGATCTGACAAAACCATTAAATCCAGCACCAACCGGCTGCCATGAACTGCCGTTCCATTTGGCAATGTATAGTGCAGGATTACCCCCGGCAGTTGTAAATGTACCACCTGCATAAAGCTCATTATTAAAAACAAGTAAAGTAAAAACCTGCCCGTTCAGTCCGCTTCCCAGATCCGTCCATGTTGTTCCATTCCATTTAGCAATGTTTAAGGCAGCTACAGTGCCTCCTGCTGCAGTAAAACTTCCCGCGGCAACAAGTTCATTATTGAAAACGGCCAGTGTGTTCACATCACCATTGAGGCCCCCGCCCACGCTGCTCCATACCGCTCCATCCCAGCGCGCAATTTTTTCTGAAAGATTATTTCCCGCATTCATGAATGACCCGCCCGCATACAAAACATTCTGGAATTCACATAATGTTTTTACGGAGGAGTTTGTCCCTCCGCTTACATCAAGCCAGCCGTTACCTGTAGAAAAAACCGTGCTGCTAAAAAGTAAGATAGAGAATGTAATTATATATTTTGCCATATATTCAGTTGTTTGGATCAAGATAAATCAAATTTAAGGAAATATCAAACTCAAAAGGAGAAATTATTAATTTTCAGAAATCCGGGTTATTCGCCTAACTTCTGGTAAGTTTTTCGTTTATCATTTCTAAATCGCTAAAACATTGCTAATTTTATAGATCAATGTTAGATATTAAGAAATTCAGGGGGCTGGTTGCAGGAAGCAAATATATCTTCTTACTGAATCTTGCTGATAAGCTGTTCTCATTCGTTATAATGCTGCTTCTTGCGCGCAGTTTTCCTCCGGAAGTTTACGGTCAGATAGTCACACTTTTCGCATTGAGCATGGTCTTTGCGGCTGTGTTTGATCTTGGACTGCCTATATTTATTCAGCGTGAAATTGCTGAATCGAAAGAAAAGGCATCCGCGGTGTTCAGCAGAGTTTTCACACTGGGCAGTATGATGCTCCTTTTCTATTATCCAGCTAACCTGATAGCGTTCAAAGTGCTTTATCCCGATATATCGTTATCATTGTTTACTGTAATTTCAGTGATGATTTATGTTTCATTTTTAGTGAATCTCGTAAACAAGTCGCTTTCGGGTTTAAATGAATTCAGGAATCAGTTCATTGCGTTTATTTTGCCGCGGGTATTGATAGCGGTATTTTTCATTGGCGGAATTTATTACTATTCACTAAGCGCACCTGCGCTTTTATCAATTATGCTGGGCGGGCTCTTCATAAATCTTCTATTTGCGCTGGCGTACCTCTACAGGAAGAAAGTAACAATTTCTTTTTCATATATATCACTGAACAGTTTATTCAGAATAATCGGGATATCAATCCCGCTGGGGCTTGCTGTGATATTCAATTTTTTATACGATAAGCTTGACCTGCTTCTTATATCAAAGATAATGGATTATGATTCCGCCGCCTATTACAGCATTGCTTACGGTTTATTCAAATCAGCATCCATTTCATTTTCATTTCTGCTGGTAAGCGGATTCACAAAAGTGGCTGAGCTTAAAAGGGACCCCGAACCAATCAGGCAGTTTTTCAGGGAGCATGCACAGGTTATTTCGGTGATATGTATAGTATGTACATTCGTTCTGTATTTCTTTGCAGAGAGTATTATAAGTTTACTGTATTCAGGCAAATTTTCACAATCAGCTTTTGTACTTCAAATACTATCTGCGGCTCTTTTGGCTATGGGATTAAATAACCTGACAGGTGTTATTTTAAATGGAATGGGTTATTTCAAAGTTGTAATGTATATTACCCTTTACGCTTTGATAATGAATTTAGCACTCAATATTCTGTTCATACCGCTTTATGGTGTGACAGCCGCCGCCGTTATGACAGTCATAACGGAATATTTTATACTGGTTATTGAGTGGTTCTATCTTGTTAAAATACTCAACTCTTTAAAATCAAAAATGGTTTAAATGGGCACATCAAACTGGCAGAATATATCATATAATATAGAACTGGTGAGGAAGCTTGATCCGCGTTCTATCCTTGATGTTGGAGCGGGTTTCGGCAGGTGGGGTTTTTTGTTCAGAGAATTCCTTGAGATCTGGGATACGGGCAGGTATGACGGCAATTGGGAGCGGACGATTGACGCAATTGAGATATATCCGGGGTATGTAAAGGAGTATCATAAATACTTTTACAATGAAGTGTACATTACCGATGCCTCAGAATTTATGACTACAACCGATAAATGTTATGATCTTATAAACTTTGGCGATGTAATTGAACACATGGAAAAGGAGAAAGGCGAAGAACTGATAAAACTTGCTCTCACCAGGTGTAAATGCGCATTGATAAATATACCGATCGGCAAATACTGGCCGCAGGAGGCTGCAGATGAGAATCCATTTGAAGCTCACAGGAGTATTTGGTACAATAACGACTTCACAAAATACAAATACTATAGGATAAAAACGTTTTACGATATTGAAAACAGGGAATTCAGCGTAATCCTGGTTTCTAATAGTAAAATAGAATTCACAAAAAAATACGGCAAATTCTTCAAACTTAAAAACTTTCTGAAACACAGACTTGGTTTAAAGAAACTAATTGAAGGGTTTGAGAAAAAGAGAAGATAACATAAAGATACTTTTTGCGGGCAGGTTTGCCGAAAGTGAAATTCTTTCCGGACCGGAGCGTTTTGCCTCATCGCTCTTTTACCATATTTCAGCCAAACAGTCAGTCACATTCATTCAATATTTTTTTGACGGCAGAGAGCATTCCATTTTCAGAAAGCTCTTCGGCAGGCAGGAGAAAACAATTGGCACCGGGAAGATAATTACACTCGGACTTTTAAGGGTACTCCCCTTTTTAGCGCTCTACAGACCAGACGTTATCCACCTGCTGCAGTTTGAACGCTTTGGCGTATTGCTTTATATATACAGAGTATTCTTTAATGTGAAGATAGTTTACAATTGTCATGGTGTAGTTCAACATGAAAATTCAGTTATAAAGAACATAACCGGTTACTTAAAGTTCAAAGATAACTTCTGCGAAAAGGTATTCATGAAATATTCTGATGTGATAGTTTTTCCATCCATTGCTGCGCGTGCAAAAGCTGAAGAGTATTACAAAACCGGGCGTTCAAAAACGGCTATACTGCCAAACTTTGCAGGAGAAGAATTCAGCGCAGCAGGACATACTTCTCTAAGCACGGGCAGATTGAAAGCCGTTATTCAGCACAGGAATCATTTCACACAAAGCGGCATGGATCTTTTGTTTGAGAGCGCAGGTAATGTTAAATCACCGATGGATGTTTACATAGTTACTGATATAGATATCAGGTTACCAGGAAAAGGAAATGCCGCATTCCACAAAATACCTTTAATGAAAGCCGGAATGTTAGCTGAGTTCTACAGAGATAAGGATGTATTTTTATCACTTAACAGCTACGATACATTTTCAATAGCTGCCGCTGAAGCAATGGCTTCGGGGTTAATTCCGGTGGTAACAAATGAAACCGGAATAGCGGCATACATAAATAACAAAATTAACGGGTTTAAAATTGATTATGGCAATAACAATGCACTTGCAGAAACACTGGATATGATCGCAGGTTTGGATAGAACTCAAATAGCACAGTTGAGCAAAGCTGCAGCAGATACTGCGGCAGAGTTTTCAGGTGAAAAAGCGTTCAACGGTTACGCATCAATATATAAGGAGCCGGCAAGATGAATATTCTTCTGCTTGTAAATGAACTTCGCAGCACCTGCGGTGTGACAAATCATATTCTGCACTTATCCCGCGGACTGGTTCAAACAGGTAACGTGAATTTATGGATAATCTGCGGCGGCGGGAACGGTATAAACCGTTTCAGTGATATCAATGTTAACATAATTTCCGATGAGCGTTTTTTGCATTTGACGCGTACGTTTTCAGGGTACATTTCAGCCATAAATTTTTTGGTAAAATTTACCAGGCAGAATGAGATCAATGTATTACATTCACATTACCATTATGGCGCAGCAATTGCGCGCAGGGCATCGCAGTTAACATCCGGGAGAACTGTTCAAACAAATCACGGAATACTGGAGGCGTTTGGCAGACTTAAACACTTTAACGCGGATAAATATGCCGCAATAAATGAGCATATAAGGAAGTATATCATTGAAAATAAGATCGCAAATGAATCCAACATCGCATTTATCCGCTGCGGCATTCCGGTTCCGGACAAAATGCCTGAGAAGCCTGTTAGAGATAAAATCAAAGTTCTGGCAGCCTCAAGGTTCACACATGAAAAAGGACTGGATCTCTTTATAAACGCGGTTAACCGGCTGCCGGAAGAAATTCTGGAAAGAGCATCTTTTTACATTGCAGGCGAAGGAGAGTTGGAAAGCAATCTGAAGGAACAAAACGCGGCTGCGGGCTCAAAAGTTATTTTTCCGGGTAAGGTACCCGATATGAACAGCTATCTTGAGAGCGTGCATGTACTTGTGAATCCAACCCGCTCTGATAACGAAGGTTTTCCGGCAATAATTACAGAAGCGGGTGCGGCAAATGCTTTGGTGATAAGCTCTGATTTCCGCGGCTCAGAAGATATTTTGGATAGCGGAAAAAATTGTCTCAAGTTCAAAAGCGGCAGCGCCGCGGAACTGGCAGTATTGCTTGAAAAAGTACTGACTGACTACGAAAGGTATAAGTTACTTTCTGAGAATTTTTACAAACTTGTTAAAAAAGAGTATTCAATTTCCACAATGATAGAAAAGCATATTTCACTATACCAAAATTGCCTGAAGAAATAAAGAACGTATCGGTGTTGATGCCGGTTTTTAACGGCGGAAAGTATCTTTCAGGGGCGATCAAGAGCATCCTTGCTCAAAGCTATAGGGAATTTGAGTTTATAATAATTGATGACGGCTCAACAGATAACACCGCTGAGCTCATAAAGAAGTTCAATGACAGCAGAATTAAATATCATTACACAGAACATAATGGAACATCGGCTGCAATGAACTACGGCATATGTTTATGCCGCAGTGAATGGATAGCGAGAATTGACGCCGATGACCTGAATACATCAAACAGGCTTGAAAAGGAAATTGCATTTCTTGCTGATAATCCAGGGGTTGATATTCTATCTTCGTGGTCAGTTTATTTCAGAGATCCCGCGAAAATACTTTTTCTTCTGAAAGAACCGCAAACTCACGCAGCAATTCACAAATATCTTGACCTTCACAATCCAATAAACCAATCTGCAATGATATTCAGAAAAAGTATTTTTACAGCAAACAGATTCAATGAATCACTTGACTGCAATGAAGACTACGAACTGCTTTACAGGCTAAGGGATGAAGTTACATTTGCTATCATGCCTGAATTCCTAGTTTATACCAGGCTCCGCCCGGATTCCCGTACATTAACAGGCACGCGCGGGAATTTATTCAATATGCTGCACACTGCCGCCTTCAAAAAAATTGTGGACTCAAAATCAAAGGGCGAGCACTTTTACAGCGCACAGGTGATAGCATGGCTGAATTACTTTTACGGGTCAAGGTCAGATTCACGGGGCTATTTCAGGAATTCTTTTTCTCTGAAGAACATAGCCGCCTATTTAACTACATTTTTACCTGATAAATATTTTTTTAAGTTTATAAATTCGCATGTAAGATACAGGCTTGCGGCTTTATTCACAAATAAGAGTCATTATAAGAAAGAACTAAATTTACTATTGAAATAACTTGAAAGAATCCCGTAAATTCATTTACTACTCACTGGGAATTTATGCTGTTTACACAGCATGTCTTTACTTTCTCGGATTTTTCAGTATAGGGCTGGTTTCAGATGATTACATGAATATTTACGACGCAATCAATTCGACTTTCTACCAGAAACTGACCGGCGCGCTCCCCTTTACCAACACATTTCATATCAGACCGTTCTATTACTTATCCCTTGAAAAGAGCGTAAGCTTAAGCGCATTTTTCGGGTTCGCGCAGGATAATTTTGTCTGGTTCAGAATACAGAATCTAGTGTTATTTTTCTTTATTGCTTTTTCCGCCGGGCTGACACTTTTCTATCTCACTAAACGCGCATCAGTATCGCTGGTTTGTTCAGCGGCAATACTTTTATATCCAAATAATATTAACAACATCTGCTGGATGGCTGCAAGAGTCGATCTGATATGCTGTTTCTTTTTCATAATCTCAGTTCTGCTGTTCTTTCTCTACAGCGATACAGGCAAAAGGAGCTTCTTTGTACTTTCCCTGGTAACGTTCACTCTCGCGCTGCTGACCAAGGAGCTTGCCATTACGCTTCCTGCGGTGATAATACTGGCAGAGTATTTCAGAAAAGGAAAAGCAGGTTTAAAAAAGTCCATGCCGCTGGCTATTTGCGTTGTTACATTACTGGCGCTGTATTTCATATTCAGATTTGGCGTACTTGGCAATAACATGACAGAGATCACGACCTTATACCAATCGTTTCCATTAAGCAATGCCCCCGGAGTATTCGCAAGGGCGCTTATCGCGCTTTCTATTCCCCTGGATTTTATCACAATAAACTTCCAGCTTCGCAATGATAACAAGCTGATCATTATATATCTTTTTATACTGTACGGAACGGCATTTTACCTGATCTGGAATTCAGCGCGAAGTGACATTTACAAAATTATAGGCCAGTTAACTGCTTTCTTTTTTATACTTATAGCTCCTTATGCAATCGTGGGTTATATCAGACCCCAAATGATACTATTGCCATTTGCCGTGCTTGCAGTATTCCTGCTATATATATACAGCGAGCAAAAAAGGCTAAGCCTGAAGTTCAACAAGAATGTTTTGCGCGCGGCATTTGCTGCAGCAATGGTGTTTTGGGTGATCTGGTCTGCAATAACCGTTATGGACTGGCGCACATCATATGAAAAAGCAAGAATAAATGTTGAAAGCCTCATTGCAGCCCCGCTGGAGCCGGGCAAAAAGATAGTGCTGCTTGGCAACCCCGGCAGATTTAAACAGACATTCATGTTTGATAAAATGACAGGCGCTTACGGCTTCTGGAAGGATAAACAATATTCCATCAAAGATACGATAAATGACGTTATACAAACCGCCGCATTCCAGGAAAGTTCAATTGGCGCAAAGCTGGAGTGTAAAACAATTTCACCGAATGAATTTGAAATTAAAGCAATTGCGCCTAAGCAGTTTTTTTACATTGAAGGCTACAGCAGCGAACGCATCCGCACAGGATTTAAGAACAATGATATTTCAGTTGAATTCACTGAATTCAATACAGTTGATAAGCCCATAAGATTAAGGCTTATCATACTTTCAGATAGAGTCACATGCTTTCTGGCTGAAGAGCTTGGTTTCAGGAAGATATATTGAAGTAAATGAAGTTAAACATATTACATATAACCCCTGATTTCAATTACGCCTGCGGCAGGTCTTACTACGTATATTTGCTTGCAAAGTATCTTTCACGCAAACACAATGTAACTGTAATCACAAACGGCGGTGATTCACTTGAACGGCTTGAAGAAAAAGGAATCGGCTATACATTACTGAAAGGTCTCAAATCCAAGAATCCAATTTCGATTGCGGGAAATGTTTCCGCATTAAAAAGAGTTATAGCCGAAAACAGTATAAATGTTGTACATACTCATCACAGGCTTACTGAAGTACTTGCGCTTCAGGCAATAAAAAGAATTAAAAAGAATAAACCTGTATCGGTATTCACTTCACTGAGTATAGTTAAACGGAAATATAATATTGAGTACAGGTCTGATGGTATTATTGCCGTTTCAAATTCCGTGAAAGAAATGCTGCTCAGGAGATTCTCTCTTGATAAAGACCGTATCAAACTGATACATAATTTTACTGATACCGAAGAAATCCATGAACTTGAGATCATTGCGCCCCGCTCCCGTGACCACGGGAAATTTTTCATTATCCTGGCAATAGGCCGTTTTCATAACGATAAAGATTTTGAGACCCTTTTAAAGGCTCTTAATTTATTAAAGAAAGAAAAGATCGGGCTTATTCTTGTTGGTGAAGGCAATAATGATATTGACTACCGCAGGTATATTGCCAGGAATGATCTGAATGTTGAGATAATAGTGCCGCAGAAAAACCTGCTGCAGTATTTCCTTATAGCTGATATCTGCGTGCTTCCTTCAACCCGCGACCCGTTCCCCAATTTTATGCTGCAGGCGGGTCTTCACCGGGTTCCGTTCATAGGCGCGAATGTGGATGGGATCGGAGAATTGATAGAAGATGGCGGTAATGGACTGCTTTTTAAAGCCGGCAATGAAAAGGAACTTGCTGAAAAGATATTATTTTTCAGAGATAACAAAAAACTCGCTGAAGAGTGCGCAGTAAAACTGCACGAAGATGTACTGAACAATTATACTCAGGAATTCGTACTGCCAAAGATTGAACACCTCTACAGAACTCTGCTTAGACATTGATAAATGAATAACCGTACGGTAAATATTAATGATATTAACATAAATATTACAGACTATCACGGTTTACTGCATCAGATAAGCAGCGCATTAGATAACAAAGGGCGCCTATGCATTGCATACACAAATGCAAACAGCATAAACACTTCATACAAACTGCCGGAACTAAAAGAATATCTTGGAAGATTTGATATTGTTCATCCCGATGGCATTGGCATCAAGCTTGCGGCAAACTTCCTTTACCGCGGTTCTTACGGGGGACATAGGTTTACGGGTTCTGATCTGTATCCCCTGCTGATGAATGAATTGATCAGACATAATAGTAAAGTTTTCTTTTTCGGAAATACAGATGAAGTACTGGGAAGGATTGCCGGCAATAATCATGGCTTACAGGTTGCAGGACTGCATAATGGATACAGTTTTGATGATGAGAATGTTATATCGCAAATTAACAGTTCGCAGGCGGAAATTTTAGTTGTGGGTTTAGGCACACCGCTTCAGGAAAGATGGACAGCAAAAAATATGGAACGGATTTCCTGTAATGTGATAATTTGCGTTGGGGACGGGATCAGTGTTATTGCGGGCACAAGGCAAAGAGGTCCCGCATTTCTGCGTGTAATAGGGTTAGAATGGCTTTACAGATTGCTTAGTTCACCCTTAAAGTACTTTAAGAGGTATATTATAGGAAACCCATTATTTTTATATAGAATTATTGCATTAAAAATGCGTAAATTGGCAGGATGAATGCCATAAAACTTGGTGTGAAAATAGCGGTTTTCCTTCTAATTTCTGCATCAGCATTTTGCCAGAATTACGACTGGATAATACCCAATAAAACCTATCTGAAAATGCACATTGCTTCAGATGGTTTCTACAGAATTACCCGCAATGAATTCACTCAATCAGGAATAAACACCTCAAACATTGACCCGCGAACGGTTAAGGTTTACTACAAGGGAAGTGAAATCCCGGTTTACTTTGATGGCGAAGCGGATGGTTCATTTGACGCCAATGATTACATAGATTTTTACGGCAAACGGAACTCCGGCGGGCCGACAACAACATACCTTGCAAGCTTTGGTCCAACAACATTTGATTATTCCACAGATGAGTATTATGACCTGTATTCAGATACAAGCGTTTACTGGATAGGCTGGGATGGCGCAAACGGTTTAAGATATACTATTTCAGCATACTCCGTTAGTAATGAATACCCATTCAATTATTCCCTCGAGAAAATTCACTTGGAAGTCGATTCCGTTTACAGCCTGGGGTTAACATTTAACGCCAACACTGATTTCAGGTTTTTTAATACCGAAAAGATATCCGGGGAAGGATGGTACTGGAAGAACTTAACGGCGCAATTTGGCTTTTCTGTAACGAGAAATTTTTCGCTGCCGCTTCTTAATCCGCTGCCAGCGGGTTGTTCATTCAGAGTCTTTGCATACCCAAATTCCAGGGATACTTCATTCAATGAACATAAGCTGGTACTTACTTTAAATTCAACGCCAATAACTACACTTGAGCGGAATGATTACAACAGGTTTGATACTACCGTTGGATTTCAGAGCACACTTTTTAACGCGTCGCAGAATACTGTTACAGTAACATACACACCTACATTTACCAATCCAAGCGTTACACCAAGTTTATATTTTGATCTGATCGAGCTTACATATCCAAAGCAATTTCGCTTATCGGATGGGCATTGCAGGATCACACTGAATTCCACAGATACATCGAGCGCGCTTTTCAGGGTACCAGGATTTAATTCCTCTGCTCCGTTTTCAATCTATGATATAAAGAACAATATCAAGATCACCAACATCAGTTCAGATTCAGACACTTTGTTTTTCACAGGCAAACAGAACGGCGATTTTGAAATTTACAATAAAGTAATAACCGCAAGACCTTTCAGGTATGAATCACGGCAGGTGCAGAATTTGGTATCTTCATCCAACGCGGCAGATTACCTTGTGATATACAACAGACTGTTTGAATCACAGGCAGAGCAGCTGCGTTCACACAGGCAAGTACGCGATAATTTCCGCTCTTTCAAAGCGCCGGTTGATGATGTAATTGATATTTTCAATTACGGAATGGAGAGTCCAATAGCCATACGCCGCTTTGTGAAGCATGTATATGATACCTGGCAGCAGCCGAAGGTTGCGTACGTTATGCTCATTGGCAGAGGTTCACTTGATCCTAAGAATAACAGGCTTTCACCAAACTACTACAGGAATTTCATTCCTGTTTACGGCAATCCCCCAAGCGACGGATATTTTGTAAATTTCAACATGAGCGGCTTTACGTATTTTCACCAGGCCGCAATTGGCAGACTGCCTGTTTACACCCAGCAGGAAGCGCAGGATGTTGTGAATAAAATAATTGCATATGAAAATGAACTGCCGCAGAGATGGTGGAAAAATTTCAATATGATAACCGGCGGCCCGAACCGAATTGAACAGATACAATACCAGACGCAATCAAATGAATTTGTTAACAATTACATTTTACCAAATTCAATAACAGGTATTGCTGAGAAGATCTATAGAAATGATTCCGCGGGATATATAACTTTCAATTACGCCGATTCAATTAAGAACGCTATTAACCGCGGCGGTCTATTGGTTAATTTTATAGGTCACGCCGCCAGCCAGGATTGGGAACTTGGTCTTGAAGATCCCTTTACGCTTAATAACGGCAGCCGGCTTCCGCTTGTGTTAAGTATGACTTGTTTCACGGGTAAAAATTCCGAACCCAACCTTCGCGGCTTCGGTGAAAAGTTCATCTATGCGCCAAATCGCGGGGCACTTGGTTTCCTTGGTTCATCCGGGTGGTCATTTTCAGGTGCGGGAAATGAACTGAACAAATATATTTTCATCGGGTTGGCACAGGATACGATAAGGCGATTAGGTTCACTGGTTCAAAACGCCAATAACAGGATGACGCAGGATTCCGGAAATTTCCAGGTGCGCAACATGATAAACAGCTACAACCTGCTGGGGGATCCCGCTTCAAAGCTCCTCTTGCCCGAAGGGCCTGAGTTTGTGATAGGGCAAACAGATTACAGGATAACAGACCAATACCCCCTGGTTGGAGAGACTGTTACATGGACAATTTTCCCGAAAAACTACGGGCTTTTTGCACCGAACTGCAAGGTCAGATTTGAGATCCTCAAGAACGGAAATACTTTCAGTTTCCGCGACACTACAATTAACAGTTTTAAATACTTCGATACGCTTTCATATACTTTCAGTATAGATACAATCGGAAATTATTCATTGCGTGCAACGCTGGATTATAATAACCAGTATCCGGGTGAGGACCCTTCAAACAATGTTATAGTAATACCGCTTCCTTTGAGGAATATTTCCTACACACCGCTTAAGCCGATAAATAATTCAGTTGTGCCGCAGGATTCAGTTGAGTTTGTTGGTCTGAATCCGCAGGTTGATCTGAGAAACACAAATGTAAAAGTGATATTGCAGGTTGATACATCTGCGGCATTTATGAATCCACTTCTGAATTATTCCAATTCAAATATCAGCGGTGTAGCCAATAAGGTGAAATACAGGATTCCTTTGGCAGATTCAAACATAGTGTATTACTGGCGCACGAATTCATTGATCAACGGTGACTCAGCCGGATGGTCAGAAACGAACAAGTTTGTTTACAATCCAACTGTAAGCTTAGCAGGCGCAAAAACAATTAACAGTGATTCAATTGTAACCCTTTATCCAAGATTGATTGGTCAATTCCCTGCCAATTCATACTCAGGGCTTTACTACACGGGCAGCGGATTCAAGCTTAATAGTCAGCCGGGAATACTGGAGGTAAAATCATACGGAAGCAATGGTAATGAAGCATCTTTTTTTATTGTAAACCAATCCTCACTATACGCAGATGGCGGGCAAAATACAGGACTAAATATTGTAAAGGCCCGGAAACTCACAGGCGGAATAGTTGAATTCAGGAATTTCAGGATGTCCAGTCCGCAGTCATCTGATTCAGTATTAAACTTCATGAATACATTTGATACTACACATTATGTATTGATAGGAGTAGCTTCTTTTGTTCCAATTTCTGACAGTTTGAGACAAACCGCAAAGAATAAGATAAAAGAGTTTGGCAGCCAGCTAATAGATTCAGTGACCCGGTTTGATCAATTTGATTCTTACGCATTTATCGGGTACCTTGGCGCAGCTTCGTTAAATACCTCAGAACAATTTCACAGATTTGGTTCAAATTCTGTGTGGACACCTTCATTTGCGAATTTGAATCCGGTGGTTTTAAATACACTGGGCACCATTGATCTTTCAATAGGACCCGCGCACCGCTGGAAGTATTTTTCCTGGAACAGGTTGCTGCCGGGCGGCTCATCAGTAAACTTTGATGTAACGGGTGTTGATGTATTTGGCAATGCTGTTCCACTGTATTCGGGATTAAGTTCAAACACTTACACCGCTCTTGATACGGTTAGCAGCTACATCTACCCTGATCTTGATCTGAGGGCCAACATAGAAATTGACACATTGAGCGGAATTGAATCTCCGGAGTTCAATTCACTGTACTTCAGTTACACACCGCCGGCTGAGATCATCCCGGATAATTATTCGTTTATAAGGAGTGATTCAATTGTTAACGAAGGCGCGCAGGTGAATATAAGCGTGCGCAATTATAATATTGGCTTTGTACCTGCGGGGGTGATTGTGTATAAATGGACAGCCAATGCCTATAACGGATTGGTTACACTAAGAACTGATACTGTTTACACACCTTTAATGCCTGATAGCAATTATGTTTCAACTGTAACAATAAATACACAGGGATTGAAGAATCCGCAATCAACAATAGATACGCTTGATATCAATTTTGAAGTCACAATGCTTAATAACCAGAACGATTACTATCCGTTCAATAATTTCGCATTCACAGATATTGTTATTGTGGGTGATTCCACCGGACCCGCTATAGATGTAACTTATGACGGCAACAAGATACTTGACGGCGATCTTATTCCCGCAAGACCCGAAATACTTTTCAGGTTTTATGATGAGAGCAAGCTTGAATACAGCATGGCAGATACAGCCGGGATATTTATAAGGCTTGATGGCAGAAGGATAAATTATTTCACATCAGGCGTTCAGAATCCGGAAATAACTTTCACACCTGTAAACGATGGCAGCTTTAAAACAAGCGTTCTTTACAAACCTGAACTTACTGCGGGAACTCATTTGCTTCAATATTACGGCGCGGATAAAGACGGCAACAGGGATACACTGGTAAACAATGTTTATATCAGTTATGATTTTGCCGTCCGGAATCTGTTCAACTATCCCAACCCGATGCAGGGTGATACATATTTTACATTTGATCTTTTCGCTTCAGAGGCGCCGCAATCCTGCATAATAAAGATATATACAGTAGCCGGCAGGTTAGTGAGGAATGTCGAGGGTCAGGCGAGGGTCGGGTTTAACAATATTTACTGGGATGGCAAGGACGGCGATGGTGAAACCATGGCAAACGGAATTTACCTGTATAAACTTATACTTGAAGGCAGCGGCAAAACCGAAACATCCATCCAGAAATTAGCCATATTAAGATAATTGAAAAACCTAATTGCAATATTTTTATTTATTCTATTTACGGGAGGCGCAGTTTCGCAATGGTTCCCACAATCCAGCGGGACGGCAAGCGACCTTAATAACATCCACTTCAGTGACCAAAATAACGGCACAGCAGTAGGACTTTCAGGAACTATAATCCGCACCACAAACGGCGGGTTAAACTGGGTATCGCAGAGCATAGCCCCTGACCATTTATACGGTGTCTTTTTCGTAAACACAAGTACGGGTTTTGCATGCGGTAACGGCGTGCTGGTTAAAACAACAAATGCCGGAACAAGCTGGGTTTACCAGGCACCGCCGGGGGGACTTTACCGGGGGCTGTATTTCATTGACGTAAATACGGGATTCGCCTGTGCCGGCAGCGGAGTTCTTGCAAAAACCACAAATGGCGGAACTAACTGGAACTTGAAAACCACAGGTACAACTCAGTTCTTAAACAATATAAGATTTGCGAACGCCAACACCGGTTACATTACCGGTTACGACGGAGTATTGCTTAAAACAACAGATGGAGGGGATAACTGGAGCATAGTTGGTACGGGCATAACTGATCTGCTTTTCGGTCTGGCAGTAATTACTGAAGACCTTGTTTATGTTTCAGGTGAAGGCGGAAAGATAATTAAAACAACTAACGGCGGAACGAACTGGGTAACTCAGAATTCAAATATTTCCGGCAGGATCACAAACCTTAGCTTTCTGAATGCAAATACAGGAACAGGCTCGGCTCACGGGAATTCGATAATAAGAACAACCAACGGTGGGCAAAGCTGGAACGTACAGGAAAGCGGGCTGACAAGCCAGAACTTCAATGGAGTTAGTTTTGTAAATATACAAACCGGGTTCATAGCAGGCTCAAACGGCAATATTCTGTTTACAACAAACGGTGGATTTCAGATCCCTGTAATGCCGGTTTTGACCGCGCCGGTAAACGGCGCTGTTAATGTAAGCCTCACCGGATTACTTGATTGGGATTCTTTAACCACAGCTAAAACTTACCGGGTACAGATCGATGAAGATTCCGCGTACTCCACACCTGTACTTGATTCAGCAGACTTAGTAAACAGCAACATGAATATTGCACCCGGCAGGCTTGCCAACAACACTCAATATTTCTGGCGCGTGAGAGGAGAAAGCGAAGGTGGTACAGGGCCATGGTCTTACAGTTATCGTTTCAGGACAATAGTAGCGATACCAAATGCGCCCGGGTTGTTACTGCCTCTAAATGGCGCCTCAAATGTATCGCTGACTCCCCTGTTTGATTGGGACAGTACTTCGCCGGCTGATTCATATACATTGCAGGCATCATTGGATACTTCCTTCTCAATTCCGGCAGTATTTATTTCAGGGATAACGCAATCTTTTCTGAATTTGACAAGTCCGCAATTGCAGAATAATTTCAGGTATTACTGGCGCGTAAGCGCGACAAACATTGCCGGTACCGGTGAATGGTCAGCAAAGCATAATTTTACAACTGTATTGGGGATGCCCGCGGCTCCCGGACTTCTGCTGCCGGCTGATAACGCCACAGGCGTTAGTCTGACTCCCCTGCTGGACTGGGTTGAGGATATTTCCGCTACATCATACCAGGTGCAGGTTTCACAGGATTCCACATTCGGCACAACATTATGGGATACAAGCGGCTTTAACACATCACAGGTAGTTGTAAGGAGCGGACTGCTTACAAATGTACAGACCTATTTTTGGCGGGTGAGGACAACTAATCCAATAGGTACGGGTCCATGGGCGGAACCATTCAGGTTCATGACACTTCTCATACCGCCGGCTGCTCCGCAGCTTGTTGAACCTGTTGACGGGGCAACTGAGATATCTACAACACCCACGCTTAATTGGGACAGCGTCCAATACGCGGCTTCATTCAGGGTGCAGCTTTCCACAGATTCAACTTTTGGCACAACACTTATAAACGCCGCCGGACTCACATTTTCGCAATACAATGTACCGGGCGGAATACTGAGCAACAACACGAGATATTTCTGGCGGGTGAATGCAAGCAATTCGGCAGGTACGGGTATTTATTCAGAGGTTTGGGATTTCCACACAGTGATATCACCTCCGGTAGCCGCGCCAACATTACTTTCACCGCCAAACGGCGCGATAAATCAGCCGCTAAATCTTTCCCTGGACTGGAATGATGTCTTCGGTACATCCGGTTATAAATTGCTCATATCAAATGATTCATTGTTCAATACCACACTGCTTGATAGTACTATAACTCCATCGCAGTTCGTTGTTCCTTCAGGATTACTCTCGGGAAGCTCGGTGTACTTCTGGCGCGTGCGCGGATATAACGTTGGCGGCTTTGGTCCGTGGTCAGTGACATGGCGTTTTACAACTCAGATAATTGGTATTGAACCGATAAGTGAGGTCGTTCCTCAGTCATTCAGGCTGTATGATAACTTCCCGAACCCGTTTAATCCTGTAACATCGATAAATTTTGATATTCCCGCAGGTACCCCGGGAGGTAATACAAAACTCACGATATATGATCTCACGGGCAGGGTAATCGCAGTATTGGCAGATGCTGAATTAAGACCGGGCAAATACAGCGTTAAATGGAATGCCGCAAATTACGCCAGCGGAGTATATTTTTACCGCTTAGAATCAGGTAGTTATAGGGATATTAAGAAGATGGTTGTAGTGAAGTAAAAGGATCTTCGTAGTCGAGTCCTTTTAGGGCTCGGTAAAAAGTAAGGGCTTAATGAAGTGCGAACCCTGAAAGGGTTCGACTACGGGTGTGTGAGAACAGTAATCGAGTGCTTTTAGGGCTCGGTAAAGAGTTAAGGTTCAATAAAGCGCGAACCCTGAAAGGGTTCGACTACGGTTAAACTTACATTTAATATTAAGATCTTGTTCAAAAAAATACTTGATAATACTTCACCAAAATCGGCAGCGAATAAATTCAGGAAAGAGAGATTTCGTTACTTTACTGAACTTATACGAAATGACACGCTGCCCATAAGGATACTGGATATTGGCGGAACTGAAAATTTCTGGGTGCAAATGGGATTCTACGCCAACGAAAATTATCAGATAACCGTTTTAAACATAGATGTACATCAAACCCACACAAAAGAAAACTTAACATTCGTTCATGGTGATGCCCGGGATCTTTCGCAATTTGGTGATAAGAAATTTGATGTTGTGTTTTCAAATTCTGTGATAGAACATATTCCTTTTGAGGCCGGGCGGAAACAAATGGCGGCCGAAATTATCCGGACAGGCAAAAAGTATTTCGTGCAAACCCCAAACTATTACTTCCCTTTTGAGCCGCATTTTTTATTTCCCTGCTTTCAGTTCTTACCCAAAGCTATAAAAATCCTTATGCTCAGAAGCTTCAATATGGGATGGTTCAAAAAATGCGGCAGCCGCGAGGAAGCTGAAGAGCTTTTGAGCATGAATAAACTGCTGAAGTTCAATGAGCTTAGAACATACTTCCCCGATGCAAGAATAATCAAAGAAAGATTCCTCTATATGACGAAATCATATATCTCTGTTTATCCATAGCTTAGTTTCCAGCACTCCCAAAAATCTACCCAAAAAAGGTTAGCTGTTTATTTTAATAAGAGTACCCCGTGAAAGTATTATCAAATCAGTTTGGAGTGTAATTATCAAACTCCTTACCCACACGATTGAATTAGTTGCGGTTAACAAGCTATTTTTGTACATCATCAAACATTTAGTAGGGAAAACAGCAGAAAGATTATTAATAACTTAATCTATCTACAGAAACCTATTAAATGAAATACAGAAACATCTTAGCATTACTCGTACTTCTTACACTTTCAATCCATTTATCAACAGCAGAGGCTCAAACAAATCCAACTGCTCAGGAAATACCCTATTACTCAGATTTTTCTTCGCTGAGCCATAACTCAACAACATATCCTTCAGGATGGCAGGGCTGGAAGCTCGCAAGCCTTTCGGGCACCGATTACAATATATCAGCCCCATCAACAAACGCCTCACTCACTTCGAGAGGCTACGCATCAAGCACAACAAAGGGCGTGTACAATTATAACGGAAAGATCGGATTCTTAAATGCGGCGGATGGAGACTACTCGCTGGTACTTTCTGTTAAAACAACCGGCAGTTCAAACATAGTTGTTGATTACGGCATAATGACAATCAGGAATCCTTACAACGGATCAGGCAGTACCAGAATAAACGGCGTTGAAGTTCAGTACCGCATTGGTACAAGCGGAGAATTCAAATCAATAAATTCAAGGGTATATATAAACAACACAACCTCACAAACGGGCACAACAACATCAGAGCAGAACAGGGAAAATTATTCAATATTCCTGCCCTCGGAGTGTGATAACAAACCGGTAGTGCAGCTCAGATGGGTAACAAGAGAAATTACGGGCACAGGAAATTTTCCCGGGTTCGCAATTGATGATGTAGAGGTATCTGAAAACGGTAAAGCGGCATATTATTATTACAAAGGCACTGGTAATTTCACATCGCTTTCAAACTGGAAATCCAACCCGGATGGAACCGGCTCATCACCAGCCAGTTTCAGCGCAGATTATCAATATTTCAATATAACGAAACCATCCGCAATCAACTTCACTGAAATGTGGAACGTGAGCGGCATGTATTCAAAGGTTATAATAGGAAGTACTTCATCAAACGTAGTTTTTAATACGGTAAACAGTGCCCAGCTGAACGCAGTAGTTGATATAAGGGGCGGTTCAAAGCTCAATATCAGCCAGTCAACTTCAAGTCTCCCGGTTTTCGGGACTATGTATCCGGGTTCATTTCTGGAATTCAATTTCAACGCTTCCCTGGCAAACCTGCCCGCGGAAGTGACCTACGAAAACGTTAAACTTAATTCAGGGGGTTTACATACGTACCATTTCAGCATAAATTCACCGGATGTATTGATTAAAAAAGATCTTGAAGTGATAAACACCAGGCTGAATGTTAACGGTTCGGAAAAATTCAAGCTTCAGGTTGGAGGCAATTTCACATTCAGTTCATCCGCGGCTTTCACAAGCAGCGCATCAAATCTTTGTGAACTGGTTATCAATGGCAGAGGTTCACAGGTAATAAGAATGAACGGTATAGATCTGCAGCTGAACAGTTTTACGGTATTGAATGCAAACGGAGTTGAGCTCTCTGAAACAGGAGGAAGCTCGAATATATTTCTTTCAAGCGGTTCGGGTAATGTATTGACAATGAAGGGCGGAAATATCGCGCTGAATAACAACAATTTCACGATCGGTTCCGGCACATCAGAACCCGGCACGCTGAGCTATACTTCAGGTTATATGACAGGAACCGGCTCACTTAAAAGATGGTTTGGCAGCAGTTCTTTACCCACAACATATAATTACGCCTTCCCGATGGGAGCAGGCTCAAACGGAAGAGGAATCTCAATCGCATTTTCAAACAGTTCAATCAATTCAGGGGGAATGATCTCAGTTTCGCATAATGATCTGCCGGGTTCAACCGCTATTACACCTTTTTCAGACGGCTCACTTACGATAGACAAAAGAAGCAATATGAACTGGTATGTAACTCAGAGCAATAACTGGAGCCTGGGCTCAAGAACTGTATCAATAAAGATAGAAGCAGAAGGATTAGAGGGCGTTACAGACCTGAGCGGACTTACAATTGTAAAGAATAACGGAAAATCAGGCGGTTCGTTCATCAGCGCCACAGGTTCAACAGATAAACCACAAGTTAACAGGTCAAGTTTAAGCATCAGCGATCTTGGCGGTTCAAACGGGAACGGGAATACTTTTTCAATCGGAGCATCCAACGGAAATCCGCTGCCTGTTACATTGTTATCTTTTACAGTTACAGCCATGAAAAGGGATGCTGTACTTAACTGGGCTACATCTATGGAAATAAACAACAAAGGCTTTGAAGTGGAACGCAGCAAAAAGGATGAAAGCACCGGTTCATTTACAGCATGGGAAAAAATCGCATTTATCGGCGGAGCCGGCAGCACCCAGCACCCTGTTGAATATATTTACACAGACAGAAAGCTAAACGATGGTTCATTCAGGTACAGGATCAAACAGGTTGATTTCAATGGTAATTTTGAATACTTCACACCGCAGAACAACGGCGATGTTGTAATAGGAAAACCGGTAAAGTTTGAAGTTTCGCAGAACTATCCAAATCCTTCAAACCCGGTTTCAAAAATTGATTTTCAGCTGCCGAAAGACGCTAAAGTAACATTAAAAGTTTATGACCTGGCGGGTAAGGAAGTATCAATACTTGTGGACGGAAATATAACCGCAGGATTCCACACTGTTGAGTTTAACGGTTCCAACTTAGCTTCAGGGGTTTATATATATAAATTAAACGCCGGCGAGTTTTCAGACATAAAAAAATTGGTACTTGTAAAATAACGAAGCTGCCCAATAAAAACCCCGCAGACTAAAACTGCGGGGTTTTTTGTTTGTAACTGAGATATACGAACAATTTGATTCCCTGCTTAAATGCCACACATCCACCCGGACAATTCAGAATTTATACCGTGAAAACGTAATACACCGAAAAACCACATACCTGATATTCCTACAATTACAGCTGAACATTTGAGTGAATAACTTTGAATAAAATATATCAGTTGTAAATTTTACTTCAAGCTATCTCTAAAGTCAATGCAAAAGTGATAACTACTTGTTGGTATTTTTGCAAAATATGGCAAAAACCCTTGAAAATATTGAGTTTGTTTAGTAAATAGCAATAGGGATAACAGCAAATTAATCATTTTTTAATCAATATTTAAATTTTTGGCACTTAGGGGCTTTGCCCTTTTATTGCCGTATAATAACGATTTTATAAATAAATCAATAATTTCTATGAAAAAGCTATTCTTATTTCTTGCAGCGGTTGTAATCTACTTTTCAATTACTGAATATTCATTTTCCCAAACACCAATACTAAGAGAAACTTTTAACAGTGCAACTTTCCCACCGACAGGTTGGGCTATTGTAAATGGTGGATCTGGCAATAACTGGGTAAGAAATACGAGTGCATCATATCTTTATGAAGGTGCAGGTTCAATGCAGTACCAGTTCAACTCATCTAATCCTGCAAACACCTGGGCATTTACATCAGGAATTAATATGGTTGCAGGAAACGAATACTATGTTGTATTCTATCAAAGCGTTGCAGGGGCAATTTATCCGGAAAATCTGAAAGTTACTGTTGGAGCCGGACAAACAATTGCTGCGCAAACAACAACAGTAGGTACTTACGCTAATTTAGTTAATACAACATTTCAAAGGATACAAACTTCAAGTTTTACTGCACCCTCAACGGGTGTTTACAACTTTGCATTTAATTGTTATTCGGCTGCTGATATGTTTTATTTGAATGTGGATAGTGTAAATGTATACGAAGTACCAGGTAGTAATATGGCATACTTGTCAAGCACAACATTCAGTGCGAACATAAATAATGTACCTTTAGGCACCAATAACCAGTTACTTATTGGAGTACAAATAGTTACTAGCGGCACAATAGCACCCTTTAACCTGACAACAATGGATCTCAATACAAATGGCTCTACTGATCCTTCTCAGGATATTTTGAACGCTAGAATATATTATACGGGAACAGTCAATTCATTTAGCCCAATAAATCAATTTGGCACAGATTTTAACTCACCAAATGGAAGTTTTCAAATCACAGGTACGCAGCAGTTATTAAACGGCACAAATTATTTCTGGCTGACTTACGATATTTCACCATCTGCCGGAATTGGCAATTTTGTAGATGCAGAATGTACACAAATTACAATGGATGGCTCCGGCGGTACTCAAACACCTGTTGTAACATCACCGGCAGGCAGCAGAGTGATTGTATCGCCCCTTTCGGGCACAGTCAATGTGGGAACCGGAGAAACATATACAACATTAACCGGGTCGGGTGGATTATTCGAGGCTGTTAATAACCTGGGGTTAGGAGCAAATCTTGTTGTGAATGTTACATCCAACATAACTGAGCCCGGAACTTTTGCATTAAATCAATGGAGTGAAAGCGGTGTTGGAAATTATACGTTAACAATTCAGCCATCAAGTGCTTCAGAAAAAATTATATCCGGAAACGTGGCAAGTATTGGTATGATACGCCTTGATGGTGCAGACCGGGTTATAATTGACGGAAGATTTGGGGGTAGCGGTAAATATTTGAGGTTCAGAAATACCAGTACAGCCATAGCAGGAATAACGTTTTTAAATGACGCTACATACAACACTGTTACTTATTGTATTATAGAATCAGGAACAACTACTGCACAAGTTGGAGGTATATTGTTCAGCACAACAACCGGAACCCTTGGGAACAGCAATAATATTATTAGTTATTGTGATATAAGAGACAGATCAGATGCAACAGCATTTCCACTTTGCCTTATTGTATCTGTGGGCACACCAACAGCGCAGAACAGCAATAACACTATTGATAACTGTAACTTGTTTAATTGTTACGCAAACGGTAATCCCGCAATATCTGTTTATCTATCCACGGGTTCAACTGCATGGACAGTTTCGAACAATAGTATCTATCAGACAGCTACCAGAACGAATACAGTTACTAATTCAAGATTGTTACCAATATATATCACAAATTCAAATGGAGTAAATTTTAACGTAAGCGGAAATTACATTGGAGGAACTGCGCCATTATGCGGAGGCACACCGCTAACTTACACATCTTCCACAACAGGAATATACAGCTATATTCAGGCAATATCCTTAGTTACTATTGGTACTTCTACAGCATCAACTATTCAAAACAATATTATAAGGAATATCACTCTTACAACAATTCCTCCAAACGGAGCGAGTGTTTTTCCATGGATCGGGATAAATGCGTCAACAGGAAGTTTTAATATTACAGGCAACACTATCGGTTCTACAACCGGAAACGGTGCTATAACAATTAACGATAACGGGATTGCACTTACCAGCACTTACGGTTTCTATATTGATGGAATGCAGGTTTCGCCAACCGGAACATGCAGCATTACCAATAATAATGTTGGTTCAATTACTCTTGCAGGTACAAATTCATCGGGCTCGGTATACCATTATATGAGAGGTATTTTGCTAATCGGGACTCCAACATCCCCTGTTTCTGTTTCAGGTAATCTGATTGGAAGCTTGAGTACTACAAACAGCATTAACTTAAACATGACTACGACAACAAGACCTCAGGGCTTTCTTGGAATTATTACCAGCGTGACCACTGCACAACCAATTAGTATTGCAAATAATACAATACAAAATGTAACAAACAATACAACGGGTACGACGAATACTGCTGTAACGGGTATTTCAACTGCCGGTACTGGCACAGTTTACAGCATTACCGGAAACACCATAAAGGAATTAAGCAGCCGTTCATTAGTGGCGACAACCACTCCAGGTACAGTAACTGTCAGCGGAATAATCTTAACATCAACGGGTCTAAATCAATCAATAAGCGGGAATACAATTTCCGGATTAAGATCAACCACGACTAATTCAATTACAAATGCAGTTTATGGAATCACTATAAACGCGACAGGTTCTACAGGTATCTCTTCAAAAAATAAAATATACGACCTCACAAATACTTCCACTAATACGGCAGCCAGAATTTATGGTACCAATGATTACCTTGGCGCGAATTGGGTATGGTCAAACAATCAGATTTCATTGACTAATGGTGAGACTTCATTAAGAACTATTAGTAACAAAGAAACTGAAATTGATAATAGTTCAAATAATAACAGCAATGACAAATCGACAGAAATTTCGTCTGAACAAAAGTATATTACCGTTAAAAGTAACGATGATATTGATGAAATCCTGATGCAATATGCTTCAATTGAAATGACAAATGCCTCAACAACAAAATCCGAAAAGCCCCTATCCAACGAATCAGTTATGTTTCCAATACAAGGTAGAACCATTTTACCAGAATATTTAAGGGCAAAGATAATTGAAGACAGAAAAATTAAGCCTGTATTAGAACCAATAAACAATCCATCAATGCTGACTACATCCAGTGCCGATATCCAGGGCTTTCATGAGGAATTTAACAGCGGCACAAACGCATCTTATTATTACAACACTGTATATATCGGAGGTTTTGCATCAGGTACTACAAATTCTTATTGTTTCAACAGGGTATTAGGGGCAGTTACTGTTAATTTAAGGAATAATTTATTCTATAATAACAGAACAGGCGGAACCGGAAGCCATATTGCTTTATCAAACAACCTAACCGCAACAGGATGGAGTTCAACCGCTTCGAACTATAATGCGCTTGTGGCTCCCAATATGTCTTCAATTTGCAGATGGAATGGAACAAATGCTACAATAGATGCATTTCGTACCAGTTCTTCGGGTGATAAACATACTTTAGCAACAACAAATTCAGATGTTACACCGTCAGAGTTGTTTATAAATGTTACTCTAGGCAACCTGGAAGTTAACCCAAACAATCCCGAAGCATGGTTTGTAAATGGTAAAGGAATTGCGCTATCCGGCCAAAATTCAGACTTCAATGGTACAGCAAGGCCCACTTCAGTTTCCGGTGGTACAACAGACATTGGCGCATTTGAAATATCTGTAGATGCTGAAACTACCATTCCTCCTTCAGCAATCCAAACAACTGTTCCAGGTTCAGGTCAAACTTCGACTTATACTGTTTGGAATAGAACAATTGCCGCAATATATTGGGGAGAAAATGGAACTCAATATCCAATTTCCGGTATGAATGTTAAGTACTATTCACAGACAAATCCACCGAATCCTGTTGGAGGCAGTTATTCCAACTCTTATACATCTATTACGCCTGTTTTTGAATTATTGACAGGTGCTACATATGATATTACTTATTATTTTGGAGATAATGAGACTTATACAATTGCTTCTCCAAGTGTTAACACAATTCTGGCAAAATATAATGTTGAATGGGTTGTATATCCAGCAGGAACAAATGATAACGAAACTGAATTAAATTGGACAAACTTAACAGCCAAAGTAAGAGGGCTTTTTGATTTTTCTTACTTTACATTATCTGATGGTTCAGCTCCTCTCCCTGTAAACCTGGCAGACTTCAGTATTTCAACCAGCAACAGAGATATCAACCTGCAATGGAGCACAGAAACCGAGATAAATAACAAGGGATTTTCGATAGAGCGCAGAATGAAAACCGCTGACAGGCAGTATTCTGCCTGGAAAGAAGTTTCATTTGTGAACGGCAAAGGTAATTCAACCAGCAGGGTTGATTACACTTACACAGATAAGAAACTGAACAGCGGAGCCTACCAGTACAGGCTGAAACAGATAGATTACAACGGCAATTATGAATATCATTCACCCGCAAACAGCGCTGATATGATAATAGGTAAACCCGGTTCATTTGATATAAGCCAGAACTATCCAAATCCTTCAAACCCGAAATCGAAAATTGACTTTTCGATGCCGTTTGACGGTAAGGTAACAATTAAGGTTTACGATATACTGGGTAAAGAAGTAGCTTCGCTGATAAATGAATTTAAACCGGCTGATTTCTATACTGTTGAATTTGACGGTTCGAATATTTCATCAGGTACTTATTTCTACCGGATAATTGCCGAAGGCAATAATCAGAAATTCACAAAGACCATGAAGATGATACTTGTGAAGTAGTAGTTTTACTGTGGGATAGAAACAACGAAAGACCGGGTCTTAAAAGGCCCGGTTTTTTTTTGGACCATGTAAGTAAATGTTTTGCACACATTTCTACCCTCACCGCTTTCAATATAACTTCATCAACGATTCAGTTAGTAATAGCAACGAGAAATGCAAAAATTATTCTAATATTAAATTAACATAGTGATATTATTTTTGTATATACCAACTACAAATATAAGGAAATACTATGTTCACGAAGATTACTAAATGTATAATTTTGTCACTTATAGCACTTACACCTCTCACCGCACAGCCATGGAATTATGATTTTGGAGATTCATCACGAAGCTGGTCTTCTGGTGTAACAACAACGTTTATGCCCATTCCACCATCCGGAACAGCGAGATTAAGGGTAGGAACAGGCGGGGGTTCGTTTAACCTAGAAAATCAGTTAATCCCATTTGGAAGTGAAACTTATTTCCGCATTGCGGCGCCCACAGGCGGCTCTGTTAACAAGTTCTCTGTTTATGACTATCCGGGAGGAAAGTGTTTTACAATAAACTTCAGGATCAGGTTTGGTTCAAATACAGGATTGACAACAGCAAATTCCGGAATTTTTTCATTTTTAATAGGCGACGGCGCATCTTTCTCGGATAATAATGTCCTTTCAGGCACTAATATTTTTGCTGGCCTCAGATTCACATTTTCTTCAGGAGGCATTATAACAACCAACGTTAGAAATGGATCAAATTGGGTTTCTACAGGAATACCTGCAAATCCTGTTTCTCAATTACAGGATTATATTGTTGAAATCTATGGAAACAATTCGACCTCAGAAAAAACCTACATTTATGAAACGGGCTATACAGTAGGTGCAAACAAATGGGATCTGTGGGTGAACGGTACACTAATTGGTGATGAATTGACAAAAGGTCAATTATCAAATGACGCAAACATTGATTCCTGGATGATTTATGGTGAAACAAGCACAGGAAATGTGGCTAACATATTTCTGGATGACTTTTACTATCACAATGATATAGCGGGCACTCCCCTGCCGGTAAGTATGGGTTCATTTGAACTGAATGTAATTAACAGGTCCGCTTTGCTTAGCTGGAATACTTTGAGTGAGATCAATAATTCCGGCTTTGTGGTGGAAAGATGTATGCTTGAAGGTAACAGAGAAACTGAATGGATCAATGCGGGTTTTGTAAGGGGATACGGTACAACAAATGAGCCCAGAGTTTATTCCTTTGAAGATGCGGGGTTAAAAGCAGGAAGGTTTAAGTACAGATTGAAACAGGTAGATTATAACGGGAATTTCGAGTATTTCACGCCTGCCAATATACAATACGCTGAAATATTTAAGCCGGCTGAATTTTTCATGGGCCAGAATTATCCGAATCCCTCAAACCCCGTTACAACTATAGATTACCAGGTGCCATTTGAAAGCATGGTTAATTTAACGGTATATGATGTAACAGGAAGATCCGTAAAAGAGCTGGTGAATGCATTTCAGTCTGCTGATTATTATTCCGTCACTTTTGATGGCAGCGACTTGGCGACAGGAGTTTATTTTTACAGGATTCACGGTACAGCGGGTAAACAAGCGTTTTCAAAAACCATAAAAATGATGCTGATAAAATGAAGAAGTTCATTTATGTCCTTTGATTTAGGGCTTTTAGAATTGCTTTGAGTGCATAAATTGAATCAAAATCTGCCAACTAAATCTCTTTAAGAACATCGATATCATTATTGAGGCAGGGCTAAAGCCCATAACAGTTTGAAATCCCAATATCCCCGGCTTAAAAGCCGGGGTTAGCATATTTTTAGACAACTGTAACCACAGGCTTTTTTGATAATTAGCCTAAATTCGGTATTGATTCCCTACCCCCTTTAAGCTAACTTTGTATCATAAAGATTCACCCTATGTAACAATTTCCAAATAACAAGAAAAAAACGTTTAAAGCAGAACAAGAACTCTTTTAACAAAAAACCCAATACGAAAGGAAACAAAAAAATGTTTACCACTTACTTCAAATCAACATTATTAGCATTTTTGCTTTTATCAGCATCAATTTTCGCTCAGAATTCACAGCTTAATGAACATGCCGTGAAATTTGAGAGCTCTACAACTGTATCGCTTGTTGGTGAGAACGGTTTGATAATGAGATCAACCGACCGCGGCTTAACATGGAACGAGCAGCAAACGAACATTTCTAATGTATTGTTTGGAACATCGATCAATAACGGAATTTCTCTGGCAGCCGGAGAGAACGGTGTAATTTTAAGATCAGTGGATAACGGGACTACCTGGGACCCTATCCTGCCCGGAACAACAGAAAACCTGAACGATATTGAACTGCTGGATGGTACGGCTGTAGTTTGCGGCAATAACGGTATAATTTATTATTCTGATGATGCCGGCCTCACATGGAATCCGGCAGTAACAAACACAACAAAGAATCTGAGAGATGTAAATTTCCTTAACGCTATGACCGGTTACGCTGCAGGCGAACTTGGAACTTTGCTAAAAACAGAGGATGGCGGACAAAGCTGGACAACTATGGATATGTCTTTCACAACAAGGAATTTCAATTCTGTTGAAGCAGTAAATGAGTTTACAGCAGCAGTGGTTGGTGATGAAGGTACGGCATTTATGACAAATGACGGCGGAATTTCATGGTATGGCCCCAGCATATTAATGACAGAGAATGATTTTAATGAAGTAGTTTTCTTTAATGATAACGAAGGTGTAATTGCCGGTGATAACGGAATGATGCTGAAAACTGACGACGGCGGTTATTCATGGCAAAGTTCAACTGTAACAATAGCCGGTGAATCCAACGATCTGAATTCTGTCGCATTTTATGACACGCAGATAGGTATTGCAGTAGGCTCAGACGGACTTGAAATATATTCTACAGATGGCGGCTTAACATGGGTGGAAGAATCACCAAATTACCAGATAGTTTTCGGAAGCAAGAGGCAATCGGTAACATTAGAGCAGAACTATCCTAACCCGTTCAATCCTTCAACAAACATCAATTACAATCTGCCTTCAGGCGCGAATGTAACGTTAAAAGTATATGATATAGCCGGAAGAGAAGTAGCAAACCTGTTTTCAGGATACCAGAATACCGGCAGTCATTCAGTCAGATTTGACGCAGCAGGTCTAGCAAGCGGAGTGTATTTTTATAAATTATCTGTACAAAACGGCGCAGATTTTACCACAAAGGTAAATAAAATGATCCTTACGAAGTAAAGGAAATTTCTACCCTTTCGCCGGAACGATTCTTGTTCTTCCTTCGTATTGTTACTGCTAACGCCGCTTGAAAGAGCGGCGTTTTTCTTTATATTCAACAATTCTAAAATTCCTACAAAGAATTACAGCATTATGTAATTTCAGAGAAAATATAGCCTAACTATAAACCCGAGAAACAAGTAGTAGTTTTAGGGATAACGTCGGGCTATAAGTGAGTAAAAAATACACTTTTGATTAATTGTTTCGTATGTACCCAACAAGCTATATTTGTACATAATTAGTAAGGGAAAAAGCAGAAAAGATTATTAATTAAATAAAAACTAATCTTTTCAAATGAACAAAACTACAAAACTCTTCTCATTTTTACTTCTTTTTTTAATTTTAGCTGATTTTACAAATTCGCAGACAGTTTATACATGGAACGGTTCTGTTAATTCCAATTTTTCAACTGCCGGTAACTGGACCCCTTTTCGCCAGATAGGTCTTGTTACAGATATACTGGTATTTGAGAATTCCGGAACACTTAACGTAACCAATGTTTACCAGGTAACGATCGGTCAATTGATCGTAAAGAATAACACTAATCTTATTCTTTCACCGGCAAGCGGAAATGCAAAATTAGTTACAATTAAAGGCGCAGCCGGAGAGGATCTTGTAGTTGAAACAGGTTCAAGTTTAAAAATAACCGGAAATGACCCTTCATTGAATGTTTACTTAGGAACAGGGGCAACCGGAGAGATAAAAGGTAATTTAAGTTTTGAAGGCTCAATTGCCCATTACATAAACGCCGCAGACGCAATGGCACTTAAGTTCAAACAGGGTTCAGTTTTTACCCAGCAGTGCCCCGGCAGTATTTTCAACACAATTGGCGTAAGCAATGCAGTAGTATTTGAAAGCGGATCATCATTCAGGATCAATCACTCAAATGCAGTGAATCCATTCGGTGTAAACGCTCCCAATTCAAAAGTATTATTTGAAACATCAAGTAATCTGGTAATAACAAATATCGCTTCATTGCAGATCTCAGGCAGAAGCATCGCAGATCTTACCATAGAATCAGGTACTGCGGTAAGTTTGACGGAATCATGTAATTCAGACATAAATATCAATAATCTGACTGTAAAAGCGGGTGGTTCTTTAACTATCAAGAACACAAATTCTTCATATACACCAACATTCAGTATTCATGGTAATGTTAACGCAGAAGGTTCATTGAAATTTTCAGATGAAACAGGCAGCAGGTTTAAAGTGATCTTCACAGGCGCAGGTACACAGAACATTACAGGCTCAGGTGAATTGGTTTTCCCTTCAAACCTTGAAAAATTTGAGTTAAAGAACTCAATTACATTACAGAGGAATTTGAATGTAAACTGCCCCGTAATTGTTAACAGGTTTGAGATCATAAAGAACGGTTTTGAATTCACATTTAACCCTGAATTCGGTAATCCGTTTACCGGTTCCAAAACAGAGATCAGCTCAACAGGTTATACAGGCGGCGACAATTCACCTGTTAATACCGGTATTCCAGCGGAATATTCAATTTCACAAAATTACCCGAACCCGTTCAATCCTTCAACAAAGATAGATTTCAGCCTTCCTGTTGATTCAAAAGTAAGCATCAGAGTTTACGATATGACCGGTAAAGAAGCCGCTGTTCTGGTAAACGCAGAAATGGCAGCCGGTAATCACACAGTTAACTTCAACGCTTCAAATCTTTCAAGCGGAGTGTATTTTTATACTATCAGCGCAGGAAATTTCAGCAAAACGGTTAAAATGATATTGGCGAAATAATTTAATAGTCTCAAGTTTAACAAATAGACAGTGAATTACTTTCTATCTAAAAGAATCACTTTATCAAAACTGAGCCAGCTTTAATGCTTCATTTAATTTTGGAACAACAATATCCCCGGCTTAAAAGCCGGGGTTAACAGAAATGGAAGCAAGCTCCGAATAAACCGCTTTTTCAGTTTCCGGCCTTATATCCTGCTTTATATTGTCTTCCCCGAAAAGTAACGAAAAACGTTATTGTCATCTCACCTCTTTAGGGCTATATTTGTAAAGAACGAAAATGAACACTTACATTTTAAGTTTACAGAAATAAATTAACAGACTATTCAGGAATTCTAAAAAAGAGAACCCTGTATAATTACACATTTTTAAATTAAACCCTATGAAAGAGAGATTCTAAATGAAACTCAGTAAAACAATCATCACATTATCAGCAGTATTTTTTATTTTGACGGCAGTTAAGATATTTTCTCAAACACCGGTGAACCAATTCAGCGTGAAGTTTGAAAACTCAACTACCGCAACAATGGTAGGCCAGGATGGACTTGTAATGCGCACAGAAGACGGCGGATTGAACTGGTCAATGCAGGACCCCGGTATCACGAATGTACTATTCAGCAATGATAGTTACACTTATACAGATAAACGAGGCACAACAAATGTTGTGCAGTTCGCCTGCGGAGAGAACGGCGTTATCTTAAAATCTGATAACAGCGGTCTAAACTGGAGCATACTAAATGCAGGTACGACAGAAAACCTGAACTATGTTACAATAAGAAACGAAAGTGAAGTTTACGTTTGCGGAAATAACGGTACGCTATTAGTATCATATGATCTTGGGGAAACCTGGTCACCAATCCTGACAGGCACAGAAGAGAATCTTAGAATGATAGCTCTGATGTCAGATAACCCGTATTCCAACAAAAGATTGCCGGTAATTGTTGGTGACAACGGAATTGTGATGGTAAGTATGGATCTTGGTACAACATGGACTCGGGTTGAAAGCAATATTAACAGAGATATAAACGCAGTAATTTTCGCAAATGACCAGACAGTAGTTGCAGCAGGCGATGATGGCCAGATAATCAAATCAATTGACGGCGGGCTATCATGGGTAACAATGAACTCAGGCACAACACTTGACATTTACTCTTTGAAATATGTAAGTAACGAAAATAAACAGGATATGCTGGCTTCCGCTGAAGACGGCTTGGTGCTCATGAGCAGTGATCTTGGTGATAACTGGACTTCTATTCAGACCCCGACAACAAATGATCTCTTTTCAGTAAGTTTCGGCACAAGTGACTTCGGTATAACAACCGGCGAAAACGGAACCGAACTTTACACAATTGACGGCGGAATGACATGGGTTGAATCCCTGGCAAACAACAGCCTGAGCACAGTAAAAAAGGAAAAAATTGAACTCAGCCAGAACTATCCGAACCCGTTCAATCCTTCAACTGTTATCAGCTATGCTATTAATGATAATGCCAGTGTAAACATAAAAATTTACGATATGACAGGCAGAGAAGTAAGAACCCTGGTAAATTCATTCCAGAATGCAGGCACATATTCAGTTAACTTTAACGCTTCAAACCTTGCAAGCGGAATATACTTCTACGTTTTGAGGGTGAACACCGGCGTTAATGAAATTACCAAAACAATGAGAATGATCTTAACCAAGTAATTCTATTAAAATGGTTATTAGATATTTAAATCATCAATCTAACCATTTAAAAGCGCCGGCATTTACTTGCCGGCGTTTTATTGTTTAAACAAAAAATGAAACGTTAAACCATAAATAAGTACCCTGATGTCTGAAAATACAACAACAAACCATCCATGTTCATCTTTACGTGCAAAAAAATTTAGATACACCCTTTGCATTCTGTTACTTTTTTCGGTTGAGGTCATTTCTCAAACAGCCGGTATAATCACTGATATTAGCTTTAAGGACGGGAAAACCGCGCTGTTGACTGGTGAAAACGGACTGATCATGAAGTCAATTAACGGCGGTGTGAACTGGGTAGATATTTCAGGTAATTTAACAAATGTACTCCATACCGGCAAGATGACATCTTACATAGCAGATAATACAGAAAACAACATAATACTTACCGCCGGAAGCAACGGCGTCATAATGCGCACTACAGATGAAGGTAATTCCTGGGATATTAAAACTGAATATTCAATGGAAGATCTGCATGATATACTGATCTACGATCAAAACAACTATTACATATGCGGCAATAACGGCACACTAATTAAATCTACCGATCAGGGCATAACCTGGGGGCAGGTACAGCTGAATACTTCACCGGATCTTAACAGTTTGATCTCAATGCCGCCAGCTTCATCCAGGGTCATTAATATAATTGCAGTCGGCCAAAACGGCGCTTGTATAGCAAGCACAAACATGGTTGATTGGTTCACCGTAACACTTCCGGTACAGGAAGATATCCTTTCGATCACATCTTACGAAAATACGGTAATTTGCGGAACAGAAACGGGCAAGATACTGCGCTCGACAAACCGCGGGAATTCATGGAGTGTAATTTCATCAGGTGTTAATACGGAGCTGTACCAAATTGAATTTATTGACCAATCGACTCTTATAGGTACAACATCACAGGGTAAGGTTGTTCGTTCAACAGACAGCGGCGTGAACTGGAATGTGATTTCCACCCCTGTAACACAGTATCTCAATGCAATGTCTTTTGGCAGCAGTGTTTTTGGCATTACCGGAGGCACAACTGACTCGCTGCTTTATACAACCAACGGCGGCTTAAACTGGAGTTTACCTGCGGCAGTACAACTGGCTTCAAACAAACGTATTCAGAATGCTCCCGGAAGCCTAAGGAACTATCCGAATCCGTTTAACCCTGTAACCACTGTTAATTACACTTTACAAAATGCAGGAGACGTCAATTTGACAGTGTACGATATGACAGGCAAGGCAGTTAAAACGCTGGTAAATTCCAATCAAGCCGCAGGCAGCTTTTCAGTTAGTTTTGAAGCGAGCGGATTGGCAAGCGGAATTTACTTCTACGTGCTGCGATTTAATGACGGATCAACTTCATATTCAGAAACAAACAAAATGATATTAACAAAATAAGCTCTGGAAAAGCATAATAATTTATTCCCCAAAAGCCGGATTATATCCGGCTTTTTCAATTTCAGGGATACCGTATATCGTGTAGTCACTTTTATGCAAATATTGTCATTATAGCTATGAATCCGCATATTTGCAGTATTATTCGCTAATATCCCTAATACATGGTATTGAGAAAACTAACCGAAACCCTTAATTTTGAGTAGTATAAAACAGTAGTAATAATAAGGGAAAGAATAATGAAAGCAGTAAATTTTGTAATCTCGATGTTTCAGGTAAGTATAGTTATACTATACATATTATTTTACAATGTACAGTATTTTTGGTCATTGTACGGAACAGTTCAGAATCTTCTGAGTGTAGTAGCAAAGTAAAACGGAGCATCATTTTCAACAAACGATACTCCGTTTCACTTTAAAAATCAAGTAACTCTTATAACAGAATTCAATAGATCACATTTTAAAAAGGTATTGAAATTTGGCGAAGAATTGTCTTTGTGTTTCCAGAAATCTTCCGTGGTTTTGAGATTTACCAATATCGGCAAGGTTGTGCGTTGATCCGATATAAAATATGGTGAACGGATTCCATTTATAGCTGAACAAGGGATCAATATCAAAACTCCTGTTGAAGGAATCATATTGCATAACAAGCCTAAGAAAGAATCTCCTGGTAAACTGGAATGAGGTTTTGTTCCTGAAGATATACCCTGAATATAATTTTTCAGCGCTTTTTTCTTTTGAAAGCTCGAAATAGCTGTAGTTGTTTTCAAGTACAAGGTTGTTGATCGGTTTAATTGTCATCCAGGCTTCGGCATTGAATCCCCAGCCAATATAAGAAGGTTCTTCAAACCTGACAATATACTTTCCGAGCTCGTAGAAGGCTCCACCGGTCACAAAAGAGCTGGTGTTAATATTTATGTTGAGCCATCCCCTGTTCACATTCTTGTGATAGACATCGTAGTAGTTCTCATTATTTATAGCCAGGTAGCCGCCACTAAGATTGATCTGGTGTTTGAACTGTATATAGAACTGCGGTACCAGCCATTGCTCCTTAATTTTTCCGTCATAGGAATATTGAACCCCCGTGTTAAAGTTTGGTTCAATCCTTAAGAAAACAGAATTATGCGGATATATTGTGTAGCCGTGCCACATACCCAGCTCTCTGAAGTCATTTTTGCTCATGTAACCAAGTTCGCGTCTGGCTTCAGGCGGCGCGATATTAAGAAAGACTTCCCCATTCCAGTTCCTTGAGCTTCTTACAAGAGCGAAGGTACCGCCAAAGCCTGAAAGGCTCTCACCGTTGAAACCCGCGTCATTGCCCACGGAATTAATTGCGGTTGAATTGCTGTATATTGCTGAATCATTCAGCTCTTTTGTAAAATACCCAAGCGCCTGCCAATTGAAATAGTATTTACCGGCAAAGTTGAATGAACCATCCAGACCTACCACCCTGTTATAACTATCCCCGGTTTCATGGTCAGTTCCGATGAAGCCTATATAAGATGAACCCTTCAGGCTTTTTCTAAGTCTGAGAGCATTGCCGAAAGATTTGAGATCAGTAAGTATAAAATCAGAGCCGTATTTGCCCGGAACAATGAAGGGTGTGTTTTGGTCATACCCCATAAGATAACCAACATCAATATCGTCAATTTTTCCGATAAGTTTGGCGGTATAGAGCGGATTATTAAGCATCCTGGTATAAACAACATCAATATAAGATTTGAATATATTAGCACCATCAAGGAAAAATGGCCGTTTTTCAGGATAGAAGACTGCTGAAGAAGAATTCACACTGATCTGCGCAGCATCGCTTTCAACCTGTGAAAAATCCGGGTTGATTGAAATTTCCCCAGTAAGATTGGAAGAAAATCCGTATTTGACACCAATGCCAAGATCTCCCTTTATCTTTTCATTTATAAATTTTGAACCCGGATCAGATCCATCTTCCCTGTAACCAAATTGCGAACCCAGCACAAACGGAAGAAGCTCAAGCTGCTTGCCTTTTTTCAGCTTTTTAAAACCCTTGATTATCCCTGCCTGGCTTAGGAACTCAGAGTTATCTCTTGATACCTTTGCCCATGAAAACTGCGTACGGCTTTCCCTCGGTCTTGTCCTAATTATATGCACACCCCATTGCTGTTCATCTTTATCAGGGAAACGAATACTCTTGAATGGTACAGCCAGTTCGACGATCCATTTATCCTTATATATCTTCGCTTCTGCTTCGTAGAGCATATCAAAGTTCATTTCTTCACCCTGCTTTGTCCATATACCATCACCCTGAATTCCAAAAGGATTCAGAAATATCTCATACGCCTGCTTATGATCATTATAGGTATCAATTAAAATACCGACAAAATCATCCTGGTACATTTTATCCCTATCGGTAAGGTTAACTCTGAGTTTTGACATCCTGTCATCATAACAGATAAATGCCACATACAGATTATCCTCATCGTATGTCATTTTGACATCGGTTTTAACAGAAGCCGGCAGATTATCACCCGGCTCAATTTCAACAAAGTCAGTGGCTGTATTGCAGGTTTCCCAAACGGGTTCGTCCAGGATACCGTCAATGACAACTTCAGATGCTTTGCATTTTGAAATTGTTAACTCAGGTTTCATGTTAACATTAACAGAATCAGATCTTCCTGTGGTTGTATCCCGGGCGAGTAAATTCCCGCTGAATAAAAAAACGACAGTAAAAAACAGAATATTGTTCAATCTATATTGATTTTTATAGTTTAGACCCTTACCGGGATAAAATGGTTTCAGTGTTTTGATGCTGGAGATAAAGGAATGGTTTATTAATGACTTGAATATTCAATACATCACGCAAATATTAGCTGAATAATGTTACAAATATACAAAAAAATTTCGGCAATCCTGTTCCTGCTGGGAGTTATTTGTTTAACGCCTCTGCATTCACAAACAGCGGCGAAGATCAGATCTTTTGATATTGCCGGCAACAATTTCTTTTCCGACAAAGAAATTCATAGTTTTACAGCATCCAAGCCCGGCGCAATGTTTTCATTGCAGCAGTTTGAGATAGACCAGAGATACATAATCAAAGTTTACCAGGATTACGGTTTCATTGACTGTAAAATTATAACTTCCGGTTACGAATATAACTTTGATTCCACAGAGGTAAGCCTCGGGCTTACACTCGAAGAAGGCAGCCGTGTTATTATTGGCGATATCGTTATAGAAGGAAACAGGTTATTCACCACATCATTCCTTAAGGAGAACATGGATACGAAAGCCGGCGAAATACTCAGTTCAATTTCTTTAAATGCAGATATGAGCGAAATACTGAACCTATATGAGAGCAAGGGTTACACTTTCGCTTCCGTAGCGGTAACAGGAATTGAGGAATATACTGATGGCGCGGCCAAAAAGCTCAGGGTGAACATCAAAATAGATGAAAATGACAGGATAAAAATAGATAATATTACCGTTGAAGGCAATACAGTAACCAAAAAGGATGTCATTGTGCGTGAGATAGCCCTGGGAGAAGGCAACTCTGTTTCAAAGGAAAACCTAATAGAAATAAGACGCAGACTTGAAAACCTGGGTTACTTTGAAAGCGTTGAACAACCCAAGATATTAAAGTATAAGAGCTCGACTGTACTTCTTATCAAAGTGAAAGAAGGAAATACAAATACTTTTGACGGTATATTGGGGTATGTGCCGCCTTCACAAAGCGATGATAATGGTTATTTTACCGGCCTGGTAAATCTTTCAATTCGTAACCTTTTCGGTACCGGCAGAAAAGTTGAAGCAAGGTTTAAGAAAGAGATAAAAACCACACAGGAACTTGAGCTGAATTACGCTGAACCGTGGGTTTTGGGCTATCCATTAAATATGAATTTCGCATTCCTTCAAAGGATTGAAGATTCAACTTACATTAAGCGGGATCTGAACCTGAGGGCTGATGCACTTGTAACAAAGAGAATAACAATATCCGCTTTGTTTGATTTTGAGCGTGTTATACCCAATACGACCGGCAATCTTTTCACTATATTCGATAGCCGGGTGCTGGGCGCCGGTATTGAGATAAGATATGACAGCAGGGATTACATTTATAATCCGCAAAGCGGCATATTGTACAGAACCGGGTATTCTGTTGGGCAAAAAAAAATATATAATACAGCCTCATTTCCAAACCTGGATATTCCGGGTGATTTCACTGTTCAAAACGGCGCGATGCACATCGATTTTTATACATCTTTTTTCAAAAGGCAGAGTATGCTGGCAGGTCTTCATGGGGTTGAAATACGTTCGCCGCGCTTTGAAGCTGCGGATCTATTCAGGCTTGGCGGCAACAGCACAATACGCGGCTACAGGGAAGGGCAATTCCTTGCATCACGGGCGGCATGGGGGAACCTTGAGTTACGATACTCACTCACCCGCCGCAGCTACGCTGCTATTTTTTACGATGCAGGCTATTACCTTAAGCCAAAGGATGATATTTACAATATCCCTTCACAGGAAGGTTTTATATACGGTTACGGGCTTGGCGTCAGGATCGAAACATCGCTCGGCATGTTTGGCGTAAGCTACGCGCTGGGAAAAGGTGATTCAATTTTAGAAGGAAAGATCCACTTCGGCTTAGTGAATGATTTTTGATAAAGGCGACAAAGCTTTAATAATAAATAATCTTATAATCATAACCTTTCTTTTCAAACACATGCTTACCAATATCGCATTTACCGCAATTTTCACGGGTACAATAAAAGTTGTACAGTTGAATCACCCCCTGCTCCATAGCCGGAGTGTTTAATTTGATATTTTTGGTCTTCAGTAATTGCGCAGTTATGACCCTTGTAATATTGTTATCCGGTCTGATCCTGAATTCATTGAATAACTCTACCGCATTTTCTTTTATGGCCTGCCGGTCAAAAGTCTGCGAGTACACACTTACAAAAGGCAGTATGACATTTATAATAATATCGCTTATCCTTTGTTTTCCTCCAAGAATATTTTTGCCCTTTGATCTTTTCCCCAGATCGTAATGCGATTGCCAGTATTCATCATATCCGGGTTCGAACAGACTCTCGAGCTCTTTCACAGCAGATTTTACGCTGAACGCGGGGCTACTGAATATATCAATAATTTTTTTAAAGAGCTCATCTTTCAATAATTTGTGAATTATCTGCGAGCCGTATGCGAGTCTGAGAGTAGGAAAATTCTGCGGGCGCTGTCTGAAAAAATTCCATGAGCTGCGCTCCATTACCGGTATTCTTAGCTTTGGCTCCAATTCCCGCCAAAATGATTTGATCTTATCTATAAAGCCATCTTTAACCCTCACATCAAACAGCAATCCGCCGCCGCCGTAAAGCATTGCCTGAATTCCTGTAACATTGCCTGATGAGTGCTTAGCGAAGAGCTTCAGCGGCAGGTTCCCTGCGAGCTTAAGCATTTGTTCTTTATTTTTTGAAAATCCCAGTGCTTCGAAAACAAATTCATACAGCACCTGTTCCCAAACGGCTTTACTTTTTGAGATCACATCCTTGCTTCCGGAAAGTTCCTGCAAACGATTATGTATTCTTTCTGCTCTCAGTTTGAGTCTATCAACCGCCAGCTTTTGCAGCCAATCTGTAATAACCGGTTCTTCCGCAAGATGGTTATATTCAAAACACGGCAGTCGGAACTTATCAGAGGGCATGGAGATTATATCCTGCCAAATCTCGTGTATTGATGATGTTAAATGGTTAGCCAGTACTACGCTTGGCAGATCGCGTTTAATGCGGAGCTTTGGCGGGGTGCGCTCTTCGGAATCCCACATAACAACATGCAGTATAACGGAGTTATACCTGCGGTCTTTCGGGTGTGAGTGTTCCGCCCAGTTCTTAAAATCACGGTGCACTTCAATATCACCTGTGTAAATCTTACCGCCGATCTTTACTTTCGCATCCCTGTAATCGGGACCCGCGTCGTAGTTGCGCTTACCGTGGTTTATTACTTCTACATCTTCGTTGGAATCAGTTACAAGGGAGCTGTAATAGGCATCGCCGCCTTCCCAAATGCGGCAGATAAAATCTTCGTTGATGTTAAGTTTGGGTTTCAACCTGAAAAATGAAATTCTGAATTTACTTAATCTGAGTAACTACAATTTTTATGATTACTTTGTCATGCTGGACTTGTTTCAGCATCTCGTTTCATTTACCACCTCACCCCCATCCCCTCTCCTGAAAGGAGAGGGGGGAGATAATTCTGAATTCATGTTTCTATTCAATTGTCTGTATGTTACTTCTTCATCATCAAAAAGCCATTGATCTCATCACGGGCCTTCATGGCGGCTTCGCCTACAATAGCTTTGAACTCTTCGGCGGTTTCCGCCTTAGGCGCAGCGTATATAATTGAGCGGCTCTGGTTAATTACAAATAGTGAGTGACTAAGCGAGTTTATGGTTTTTTCAAGTGAGCCTTTCTGCGCGCCAATGCCAGGAATAAGCAGCGGCACTTCAGGAAAGTTCTTCGTCATACGGGTAATCTCTTTGGTATGGCTTGCGCCGAACACAAAACCTGTTTTGTGGTCGTTCCAGGAGAGCGCTTTTTCAACCACAACTTCCCACAGGGGCTTATTTTCAACTTTTAAGAACTGAAAGTCATTTGCCCCGTAATTTGAAGTAAGAGCAAGTATCCACACAAATTTATTTTTTCTGCGCAGAAATGGTCTCGCGGAATCCTGCCCCATATATGGCTGTACTGTTATGGAATCGAAGTTCAACTCATCAAAGAACGCCTGTGCGTAAAGCTCGGTAGTGTTTTCAATATCGCCGCGCTTTGCATCCGCAATGGTTATGAGGTGCTCGGGAATAGCCGCAAGTGTTGAGCGGATAGCGGCAAAGCCGCGCTCTGCATCGCGTTCGTAGAAAGCAATGTTCAGTTTGTAGCCGCATGCGAATTCCTTGGTAGCTTCAACAACAAGGTTGTTGAAGGAGGCGATGGGGTTCACATCAGTTTTGAGGAATTCGGGTATTTTGGTAATATCTGAATCAAGTCCCACAACCAGATGCGAGTTTGATTCCCTTAAAGCTCCTTTAAATTTTTTGGAAAAGTGCAAAGTTATTTCAATTAAGTATAAAAATTAACTGCCATTGGCAGTCAAGCGAATTATGAATTATGAATTATGGCAAATATACTGCAAATTTATTTTTGTATTTAAGTTTAGTCTTTTCAATATTTAACTCAATTGATTGTGGTCTGTCTTTTTTAGGATAAATATTAACTTCGACAATTTGACCATTAACATCAGAAACTACTTGTTCCAGATCACCCGACTTAAACCATCTATTATCTTCTCGTTTAATCAACTTTCTCTGTTTGTCATAATATTCTCTCCATCCATTCTTTCTGCCAAACTGATCAATAGTATCTTTTTCATTATATCTAACAATTTCATCTGTATAGTTATCTAAATCGTTGAATAAACAATCAAATAGAGAAGCGTTTCCTTCTGAGTTGAGATCTGACCTTAAAACTTTAAACTTTTTTAGAGCCGTTTCTTTTCTTACATTATAGTACCCGATATTTTTGAAACCATTTTTGATTCGATTAACAAGATTCGTTTCCTTTTTAGATAACTTTAATGGACCGAATTCATAAGTATTTTCTTTATAAAACTGATAAAAAGTACAAATTGTAAATGCAGGAATTATATCGGAAATATAAATATTCAGAAATCGTGCAGTATTGTTTCTACATTTTGAAGTAAGCTTTTTATCGAAATCCAAGTGAGAATTAACTTCATTATTCAAAATAATTTCCACATCCCAACTAAAATCTCCAACAAAGTTCCAATCAATATTATCGAATTTTTGAGCATATATCGCATCTACTGTTTCTTGTAAGATTCTTCCATTTACTTCAAATTTATCAGGACAAAAATTATTAAAGAATTTATTCCAATAATCTACATCTTTTTCATCCGTATTTAAGGACTTTACGGTTCTCTTTAATAACCGTTTATCTTTTCCAAAATATCGCTTCACTTCTTTTATTAGATCTTTGTCGTTTCGTATCATTTTATTTGGGGCTAAAGCCTTTTTCTAATTGCAAAACTAATCCACGACCTAAAGGTCGTGGCAATTATAATATATATTTATTCAAATATTTTAGATTACTCATTACTTAATATACTTTCAAAACTTTTCACGTTTCACGCCTGCCTTACTGAGCTAAACGAAGGAAGGTTTCACGTTTGACGTTTCACATTTGACATCTACACATAATCTTTCCGGTTACGATACGCATTCATTATGATTCCAACCATTATCAGGTTACTCAGCAGGAATGAGACACCATAGCTCATAAAGGGCAATGGTATGCCGATAACAGGCATTATACCCATTATCATCCCAAGATTTATGAGTATATGGAATGAAAAAATAGTTGCAAAACCTATACAACAAATACTAAGGAACTGGTTCTTGCAAATGAACGCAATGTGTATTGTTTGCCAGATCAAGATCAGGAAGAGCAGGATAACAGCAATAGAGCCAACGAATCCGAACTCCTCTCCAACCATGCAGAAAATAAAATCTGTCCATTGTTCGGGAATATATTTGAGCTGCGTTTGTGTACCCTGCAGGAATCCTTTGCCGGATAATCCGCCGGAACCGATAGCAATTTTGGACTGAATAACGTTATACCCTGCCCCAAGCGGGTCCGATTCCGGATTAAACATGCTCTGAATACGTTTCTGCTGGTAAGGCTGCAGCTTATTGTATATCATATTCACAGAAAAGCCCGAGGCTATGGCTATACATACTACAACAGCGGATACCAGTATGTTCTTTTTAAATACCATCATCATGGCAATAATGAATACTACCGCCGCCACAAAATACCATGTACCCAGGAACGCGCATATAGCCGTAATTGCGGGAGCAACAATGAAGAACATAATATAGTTTGGCATACCCGCCCAGTAAAGCACAGGAAGAAGAAGGAAAAGGAATACCAGCGTTGTACCCATATCAGGCTGGAGCATAATAAGCGCCACAGGTACCAGGCAGATCGCAACCGCATACATAAAATCGCGGAGCTTGGTAACATCAGCTTCTTTGTTCTTGTTTGAAAGAAAGTAAGCAAGAGCAAGCACTACAGCAACTTTGGCAAATTCAGAAGGCTGTACACCAAATCCGCCAACGCTGAACCAGCTTGTTTGACCCTTTATTTTTTTGCCAAAAATAATTACGGCAATGAGCAATATCATAACCAGTCCGTACAGAATATATGATGACATTGCAAGATACTTGGAAGGAGTGTACATTATTCCAAGCACAACAATTACTCCAATGCAGGCAGAAACAAGCTGTTTGGTAAAATTACCCGAAACAAGTTCATTACCAAAGGTTGCGCTGTAAATAGCAACCAAGCCAATTCCAATCAGCGCGAAGGCTGAGATGAAAATGACAAAATTGAATCTTTCAAATATTTTGGCCTGCATTAAATGGAATTTCTATAAATTGATTTATCTCTCACCAAAAGAATCTTTAACTTCGCTTTCATCTGTTAAGCCAAGCAGGTACTTTAAGATTATGCGCTGCGCTATAGGCGCAGCAACAGTTGCTCCAAATCCCGCGTTTTCAACCAGCACGCAAATTGCGATCTTCGGGTCATCAGCCGGAGCGTAAGCAATGAACCAGGAGTGATCGTTGCCATGCGGATTCTGCGCCGTGCCGGTCTTGCCGGCTATGCTTACTTCGCTTGTCCTGATAGATCTTGCGGTGCCGTTGCCGTTTACAACAAGGTACATACCTTTCTGGATTATCTTGAAATAATCTTTATCAATTGCTACTTCATGCTTTTTGTACTGCACGGGGGTAATTTCGCCTGTAACCGGATTTTTAAGCGAACGAACAAGATGAGGCTGTACAAACGTACCCGAATTGGAAAGTATGGCAGTATGCAAAGCCATTTGCAATGGCGATACACCCAGCTCACCCTGTCCGATACCTAAACTCACAACATAACCCTGGGTCCAACCGGTTGCCCCGTACCGTTTGTTGTAATATTCTGTTGAAGGCAGCAATCCTTTGGTTTCTTCAGGGATATCAATCCCTGTTTTTTGACCAAAGCCGAGCATTTGTCCGTATTTGCTCCAGTTATCAATTCCAATTCTCAAAACAAGCTTGTAAAAGAATACGTTAGAAGAATGTTCAATAGCGGTTGGTATAGTAATTGAGCCGAAAGCGCCGTGATCGCCAAATACTTTATTACCATACCTGAAGCTGCCTTCACAGGGAATAGTAGAATTAGGTTTTAGAAAACCTTCCTGGAGCGCAGCGAGGGCTGATACCATTTTGTAGGTTGAGCCCGGCGGATACTTTGTTTGTGTCGCGCGGTTAAACAATGGATTTGTTTTATCCGTATTCAAAGCTGTCCATATTTCCGGTTTCAGTTTTCCGCTGAAATGGTTCAGATCATAATCAGGTTTACTTACCATGCATATTATCTCACCGTTGGTTGGATCTATGGCAACTATGCCGCCTGTTCTGCCTTCCAGCAGCTTCTCGGCGTAATTCTGAACGTTAGCGTCAACGCTTAAGATCAAGTCATACCCGCTGATAGCTTTAACATCGTTGTTACCGTCATTCAAAGGTCCAACTTCCCTGCCTTTATTATCCTGAAGTATGAATTCAAACCCTTTTTCTCCGCGCAAATAGTTTTCGTAGCCTGCTTCAAGTCCTGTGGTGCCAATAAGATCGCCCTGTTTGTAATAATCTCCCTGCTGTTTTTTCAGGTTACCCTCGGATATTTCCTTGGTGTAACCAATCATGTGTGAACCGCGGAAATCGGTGGGATAAAGTCTGATAGGATCAATGCTGTAATCAACACCCTTAAGTAATCCCCTGTTCTCTTCTATAAATGAAATTACAGGGAACTCAACATCGCGCTGAATTCTAGTGGGAATGAACCGGTTCGTACCTTCTATTTTTTTGAGCTCGGCGCGTAAATAGGCAGGTTCAATTCCTAACAAGCCGCACACGGTTTGAATATTATTGGTATCAAACTCTTTTTTAACTATTGTAACGCTGTATGAAGGTTTGTTATCAACCAGCAGTTTGCCGTTGCGGTCGAAAATCAGCCCGCGCGCGGGCGTGGTGATAATGGTTTTAACGGAATTGCGTTCTGCGTCTTTATCGAACTTATCGGGATTTATGATCTGCAGCTGTACAAGTCTTCCCCCGATAACTATGAATATTATCAGTGTGAAGATATAATAGAAATTTTTTCTTTTGCTCAGATCCATATTTTAGCGGGCAAATCTCCTTCTTCTTGCGAAAATTACCGGTATTACGCTGAATAAAGCCGTATATACCGTGGTTGGCAGTACATATCTTATTAGAATATCAACAAAGGTTAAATTCGTTCCCTGAAAATAGAAGGCAAAATAGACTATATTATTTATCACTGAGGCGACCGAAACAATTATTACAAAAATATAGCTGTTAAGATAGCGCTCAGTTTTCTGATCGTTGTTAAAAAATCCTGAGGCAAAACCCGCAGCGGTTTTTGCCAGGGCCATTAACCCGATAAAGGAGAAACTGAAAATATCGAGGATGAGCCCGGATACAAACCCTGCGATGCTTCCGGTGATTTTGCCGCGTTTAATGCCTACATATACAAGCCCAATAAGAACAAGATCGGGTGTTATGCGGAACTCGGTGACATCAATGAAACTGACGACTGTTTTCTGAAGCAGTATGAGCGCAAGCAAAATTCCGCCGTATTTAAGGTACTCATTCATTTGCTTTTTTCGCTGAATTTCTTTTCAAGTTCTTTTCTTTCATCATCACTCAGGTATTTGAGGACAAATACTTCTTCCACGGTTTCAAAATTCACAAAACATTCAACTTCAATGTTCTTGAAAAGGTTATCAAGCGTATTATCGGTTGTCACGTAACCGATAGGTATTCCCGCAGGGAATGAGTTGCTGTATTCAGAAGTAATTATCACATCACCAACTTTCACATCAGCGCTTTTGGAAACATTCCTCATTGTTATTTTGCCTTCGCCATCCCATGCTATAATGCCATCTACCCTGCTTCGCTGAACTTTGGCGGATACCTTAAGATCTTTGTTGAACAATATCTGAGCTATGCTGTAGTTGCCGCTTGTGGCAACTACTTTGCCAACCAGACCCTTATCGGTAATAACGGGCATACCAATTTTAACGGAATCATTTTCGCCAACATTTATTGTGATATTGTTGCGGGTCTGTATGAGTGTTTTACCTATTATCTTTCCGGTAACAGTATTGTAATTTGTGCGCTGTTTGAATTCAACCATATAGTTGAGCCTGAGGTTTTCAAGCTTGGCTTCCTTCAGCATGCTCACTTCTTTGGAGAGATCGATATTGGTTTCGCGTAAAGATTTATTTTCGCGCTCAAGCTCGAAAATATTGGGGATGAATGAAAACCCGTCCTGTATAGTGCCGATAACATTCACGGCAATAACACGCACAAAACGTATCTGCACGTTATCGTTCTGGAAAATTAAAATTAAACTGATAACAATTAGGGCTGAAAATATTATGTATTCTTTGAGATTTCCTAAATATGAAAGAAGGATCTTCATTAAATGGTGTGGAGTTGAGTGTTAATGAACTTTTGGCTTTTTTTCACCTCACCCCCGGCCCCTCTGGTATTTGTGATCCCGCTAAGCAGAAGAGCGGGACGGCATAAATGCCGGAGGGGGGAGATAATTCTAAAATCTTACTTATTTTGTGTAAATACTTTTTAGCTTGCGGCGCCAGGTCTTTCGACCTGATGCTTATAATGCCCGGTCGTAAGACCAGGAACCACGATTGAAGTTATGAAATTAATACTTTTTGCTCTTAATAAGCACTTTTGAGTACTTTTGGAGGTCCTCGAGTACCTTGCCGGCGCCGCGTACAACTGCTGTTAATGGGTCTTCGGCTACGTGTACAGGCAGATTGGTCTCAAGTCTGATACGCTCATCAAGTCCTTTAATAAGCGCGCCGCCTCCGCTAAGCATAATACCTCTATCCAGAATATCGGATGCAAGTTCAGGCTGTGTGTTTTCGAGGGCAACCTTAACAGCGCGTATCATCTGGTTAACAGGGTCGCTTAAAGCCTCGCGAATTTCTATTGAGCTTACTTCTGTCATTTTGGGCAGACCCGAAACAAGGTCACGCCCTTTTACTTCGATGATAACTTCTTCCTTAAGCGGCATAACGGAACCAACCTGGCATTTAATTTCCTCGGCGGTTCTTTCACCAATTAAGATGTTATAATTTTTCCTGAAGTATTCTACAATAGAAACATTAAGCTCATCACCTGCGACTCTGATAGAAGCACCGTTTGCAATACCGGAAAGTGATATGATAGCAATTTCAGTTGTGCCGCCGCCGATATCGATTATCATGTTGCCAACTGGTGATGATACATCAAGTCCAACACCGATTGCCGCAGCCATTGGTTCTGCTAAAAGATAAACTTCTTTCGCGCCGGCATGTTCAGCGCTATCGCGCACCGCGCGTTTTTCAACTTCGGTGATACCGCTTGGCACACAGATAACAACCCGTGAGCTTGGAAAAATACTTGAATGCACTTTTTTTATGAAGGCGCGAAGCATGCCTTCGGCAATTTCAAAATCCGCAATTACACCATCACCCATGGGTCTGATCGTTTTAATTCCCTTGTGGGTTTTTTCGTGCATCTGCTTCGCTTCGTGACCGACAGCGATTATTTTTTTTGTAGTTTCATCAAAAGCTACAATTGAGGGTTCATTTAAAATGATACCCTTGCCCTTAATGTATATGAGTGTATTAGCTGTGCCTAAATCTATTGCAATATCAGCTGATAAAAATCCGAATAAAGCCATTTATTAGAAGTATCCCGTGAAGATTAAAATTATGTAATATGAAATTCAGAGTTCAATGCTAAAAAAAGCCTGTAAAATGCGAAAATCCTTAAAAACCAATTTGCAAATATAAGGTTAAATTTATTTAATTTAAGTGGATTTCTAAATACATTTTGCAATTATTTTCAACTTTTCGCAAGGAAAACTAATGTTTAAACACACAAATTGGCTGCACAGTTTAGAGATGTCTCGCCAGCTAACCAAGTTCTCTATGCTAAGGCGATCAAAATCCGACTGTGGCTTAAAGTCCGGTCAAGCCTTGTTGTTGGTGACGCTTCGCTAAACACCAACAACGGGGGAAGGGAATATCATAAATCCCTAATGTCTGAAATGCCTTATGCCCGTCAATACCATTGCCAGACCGTGTTCATTTGCTGCTTTAATGACTTCCTCATCTTTCACAGAACCGCCCGGGTGAATAACTGACTTAGCCCCCGCTTTCGCGGCTTCGATGACGCCATCCGGGAACGGGAAGAATGCATCTGATGCGACTGAACAGCCGGTAAGATCAAACCCGAATCGCTTGGCTTTATTTACAGCAAGCATACTTGAATCAACCCTCGAAGGCTGCCCCCCTCCGATTCCCAGGGTCCTGCCGTCTTTTGCGTAAATAACCGCATTGGATTTTGTGTGCTTGCAGACCTTCATAGCAAACAGCATATCTTTCATTTCCTCATCGCTTGGTTTTCTTTCGGTAACGGTTTTCATTTCCTTTTCATTCACCAGCATATCATTTACATCCTGAACAAGCAGGCCGCCGGTAACTGACTTCAGCTCCATAGCATTTGCCAGTTGCGGGTGAGTGTATTTTATTACCCGCCTGTTTTTCTTTTTGAATAAAAAGGCAAGCGTATCTTCATCGTATTCAGGCGCGATAACTATTTCAGTAAAAATTTTATCCATTTCTTCCGCCGCGTCAAGAGTAAGTTTACGGTTCACAATTACTATTCCCCCAAACGGTGAAACCGTATCGGTTGCGAATGCTTTTTGGTATGCATCTTTAGCATCGGCACCTTCGGCAACGCCGCATGGATTGGTATGTTTTAAAATCGCGCAGGCTGGTTCAGTGAATTCATTAATTAAATTATACGCGGCGTCAATATCGATTATATTTATGTAAGAAAGCTCTTTGCCATGCAGCTTTTCGAATATCTGCGAGAAACCGGTTTGACCTACATCGTAAAGCCCCGAACGCTGATGCGGATTTTCGCCGTAGCGGAGCTGCTCATACCCGGTGTAATAGATATCAAATATTCCGCTTGCCTGTTTATTTATTCTGCGGAAATAATTCGCAATGCTTATATCATAACTTGCGATGTATTCAAACGCATCGGCAGCAAGAAGCCTGCTGATATCTTTTCCTTCTTTTACAGAGCTTAAATAAATGCCGTACTGATTGGGGTCAACCAAAACGCTTACGCTTGAAAAGTTCTTAGCGGCCGCTCTGATGAGTGATACACCACCGATATCGATCTGTTCGATGGCCTCGGCTTCGGTGCAATCAGGTTTGCTGATGGTTTGTTTGAACGGGTACAGGCTCACGCAAACCAGATCAAAAAGCTCAAAACCGTGGATTTTCACCTCATTTTGGTGATCGGGATTGGTTTTATCTGCCAAAATACCTGCAAATATAAGATGCTGCAGGGTTTTAACCCTGCCGCCCAGCACCTCAGGTGCTTTGGTGATCTCCTCAATTGTCTTGATCGCGATGCCGCTATCTTTTAACAGCTTCGCTGTACCGCTGGTTGATACAATTTCAAAGCCAAGTGTTACCAGTTCTTTTGCGAACTCGACCACACCTGTTTTATCGTAAACGCTTATTAATGCTCTTTTCATTTATTTGGAATAATGTAATATTATAAATCAAGTGAGACGACCCACCGGATCGTCTCTACAAAAGCTAAATTATTTTATGAATACTTTATTTTTTCTTACCCTAACTCTTTTTTCCTCAAACAACCTGATCGCTTCAGGGTACAATTTATGTTCAGCACGCAATACTCTTTTCTGCAAAGATTCCGCATCATCTGCGGGTTTAACCCTCACTTGCTTTTGCAGAATGACAGCTCCGCTGTCGTAAACTTCGTTTACGAAATGTATTGTTGCGCCGGTGATCTGTTCGTTGGCAGCAACCACCGCTTCATGCACATGGATGCCGTACATTCCCTTACCGCCAAACTTTGGTAACAGCGCGGGGTGAATGTTGATTATCCTGTTCCTGAATTTTTTTATAATAACAGGGTCCAGCATTTTCATATAACCAGCAAGCAGAATAAAATTCACCTTATGTTTTTTGAGTGATCTTAAAATTTCTGCGGTAAATTCTTTTTGAGTTGCGAATAATTTTTGCGACAGATGTAAATAAGGGATGTTATATTCAGCTGCAGTTTTTAAAGCGCCTGCGCCGGAGTTATTACTGATAACTAAAGAGACCCTGGAATTTATCCTGCCGGTTAGAGAAGCTTTAATAATTGCTTTTAAATTTGAGCCGCTGCCTGAGGCAAAAACACATAAATTCAAACCCAACGTACACGGAATTTTATTGATTTTAAGCAAAAATAAGCAAAAATGTCACAACAATCAATTAATTAATTGCAAAATTTCAATGAAATTTGTATATTTGTAGTCTTTAATATCATTATATACAAGGAACAGGACAAAACGAACCATGAAAAAGGGAACGCACCCAAAATATATGAAATGTGACGTAATATGCAACTGCGGTGAAAACCGCGGCGTTTTATTCACAACACGCTCAACAGTACCTCAGATAAAAGTGGAAATATGCTCAATGTGCCACCCGTTCTTTACCGGAAAACAGAAACTGGTAGATAGCGCAGGACGTGTAGAGAAATTTAACCGTAAATTCGCGAAAAAGAAACCGGTTACCGCTGAAGTAAAAACTGAAGAAGTTAAAGCCGAAGAAACAGCATCATAGTTCATATATTATAAAGCCAGAATGCGGCTTTACTAAATTATAATTATTTAATGATCCTCAAATATCAATTCAAATTATGAATACCTGTATATTTGAGGATCTTTTTATTACACGCTTAGCCCCTATAAATTTTTTAAGGCATACATCCCAGTTAATTTGCGGCACAGATACACTGCTGGAAAAAATTGCAAATTTTTTCCCTGCTAAGACTCCCCTCACACTCCACTCAAGGAAATACATAGCACCATACCTCACTGAAAAATTCCCGAAGGCAGCAATTAATATGCTTGCCGAAGGCGAATGTATATTTTTTAATTCACGGGTTGTTTTCAAAGCCGAGGAACTTAAAGCCATTACGAAGTTATTCAAAAAGGAAAACAACACTGCAATACTTCAGAACAAAGTAATTATAGCATTTCACCTTACCAAAGAAAAAGTTCAGCAGTATAAAGAAATTGTAAATCCTGATGACGATAACCTGATATCGTACGCTGATGTTGAATGGCTGGGACTTAACAAAATTGAATCCGATAGCTACAGGCTGATAAATTATCCATCTGATCTGATACTGTACAACGAGGAACAGTTGAATTATGACCTGAACCTAAAAGTGAAGGGTAAGAAAAAGCTTCAACTCGGCAAAAAATGCAGCATAGGCAAAAATGTAGTTTTTGATACATCAGCAGGCAGGATACTAATAGGTGATAATACCACCATTGAGCCTTTTGTGTATATCAAAGGCCCGGTTTACATTGGAGAAGGCAGTACTATCAGAGCAGGCTCGCAGTTATACGGTCCTTTGCGGATTGGCGGCAACTGCAAGGTATCCGGAGAGATCACATGTTCAATACTGCACTCATATGTTAATAAACAGCATTACGGGTTTTTGGGTCACAGTTATTTATGTGAATGGGTGAATCTTGGCGCTGGCACAACAACAAGCAATTTAAAGAATAATTATTCCAAAATTGTGCTGAATATAAACGACGAGAAAATTAACACCAATTCAATTTTCCTGGGCAGTATAATTGGCGATCACACTAAAACCGGCATTCAAACTATGCTTAATACCGGTACAATGGTGGGCATTTCTTCAAATCTGTATGGAGCCGGATACCATAACAAAAGAATAAACTCATTTAGCTGGGAAGACGCTTCAAACAAAGAAGTAATTTCTTACGAAATTGAAAAGGCGATCAGTACAGCGCGAATTTCTATGAGCAGAAGAAATGTTAGTATGACAGAAGCTTACGAAAAGATGCTGCGATATGTGTATGAAAGTAAAGATGAAGTTTTGATATAGCAGCAAACCCCTTTGCATATTTACGGTATTTGAGAATCAGGAAAAATCGCTGAAGAACTGAAATGAAAGATACCGTCCCCATTCATACGAAGGGGGATGAAAACATGAATCATCTTGGTTCAGCGTAGAGCCCCCTTCAAGAGACTCATCAAAGACGGAAAACAATGAAAATTTCAGATAAAACAAAAAAGGAAATAGAAGAACTTTATCTCTATTCAGGCAATAAACTGAAAAATGTGCCTGAAATGATGGTATTGATAGAAGTTGCCGATAAATCCGGTAAGGATAAGTTGTTTTATGATCTTCAGTTTGCAGCCAAATATCTCAACGGACTTGGAAAGATACTGCAGAGCAATGTCGCGATAACTACACAGAAAAAACCTGGTGAAAACGGTCAGGAGCCGCCTTCGGCAGAAGAAGCGCGCGGAAAAATTATGGCTGAATACAAAGCCAATATGGTGAAGTTTACAAACTACCTCCGTGACCTGTTATTAGACGCTGAGGAAGAAGACCGCAAAGCTATGGAAGAAAAATATTTAACGCTTTCCAGAACTGCCATGGTTAATTTAACAACTCTAATTTACGACCTTAGCTGGCTGAAGAGATATTTAAACAGCAAAAGGTGAAACATCATAACCGCACAATTCTTTCATATAACACTTCAAATAATTAGAACACCTAAACCCGTTACAACTTTTAACATATAGTAACAGACCAGAAACAACTCCATGTAAACCTGTAGGGTTTACTATTAAAAGTATTGTTAAATATTTTTAAAAGGAGCGTTAAAATGACCATCATTAAACATTTGTTCTGGGCCGCTGTTTACACATTGATCTTTGTTAACTGTCTTGCAATGACAGCGCAGTATTTCGCTGGACTTAATAATATAGTAAGCAAAGTATTCGGATTGATCGATGAAGTAAATCTGGCTGCGATCTTTTAGGGGACTCTGTGTCTAAGGACAAGGGGTTACAACCCCTTGTTCAGAAGCAAACGGATGTTTGTACTACAACTGGCTTTGAAAGTGGGGAGTAGAAACTTTCGGACTTTATGGATCTTCTAAATCCCCATCTCAGATTTACGCCGGATACAACCTATGTACGATTGTCATTGTTACCAATCCCGTAGATCCCGTCCCCCTTTTCAAGGGGGAATTTTATAGTTCAGTAGAGTCACTTTCAGGAGACTCTGCGGGGACGGAGAAACTTCAAAATCCCCATCTCAGATTTACGCCGGATACAACCTATGTACGATTGTCATTATTACTAATCCCGTAGATCCCGTCCCCCTTTTAAAGGGGGAATTTTACAGCTCAGCAGAGTCCCTTTCAGGAGACTTTGCGAGGATTGAAGGCAGGCACAGCGCGGGAATAGTTAGTTTACCGGAATCGAAAAGCTGAATTCACTACCCTCTCCAATTTCACTCTTCACCCAGATATCACCTCCGTGGGCATTAACAAATTCTTTTGAAATAGCGAGTCCCAAGCCCACACCTTTATTTATACTTTCAATATTTCTTGATTTCACCTGCACGAACTTTTCGAAAATCCTGCTCAGGTATTGCGGCTCTATTCCGGAGCCGTGGTCCTTCACAGAAAATATCACTTTGCCGGTATCTTTGCGTACCTTCAGGATTATTTGTCCGCTATCAGCTGAATACCTAACGGCATTATTGAGCAGGTTTATCATTACCCATGCAATTTTGTTGGCGTCAACTTTCAATCCCGGAAGATCCGGTTCAATTTCGGTAACAAGCTCAATATTCTTCTGCTCAAATTGCAGCAGCATTGGCGTAATCGCGGCATCAACAAGCTCATCTGCCTTTACTTCCCTGTATTTAAGTATTTCGCTTCCTGATTCAATTCTTGAAAGGTCAAGCAGTTCATTTACAAGCTTTAGCAGTCTCTTTACTTCATCCTTCATAGCGGAAGTAATTCGCTTCTGCTCATCGTTCATTGAGCCAATACGCTCATCCTGCAGCAGCCGAAGGCTCATATTCATTGCCGAGAGGGGCGTGCGCAGTTCGTGAGATACTGTTGCCACAAAGCCGCTTTTTAATTCATCAAGTTCTTTGAATCCAGTGACATTTTTTAAGATTATAATATAACCCAGGGTCTTTTGCGGAATGTTTTCATCGGTTACATTAAGAATTTCTTTCAGAAAATATTCCTCCCTTTCACGGAATACAATCCTAATGTAATTCAGGTTGCCTTTTTCTTTATCATGCCCTGCAAAATCATCAGTTATATTCTTTACAAGACTGTTTGTGTGGGATACTTCCAGCATATTTTTTCCAATGAGCGCTGATTCAGATAATCCCAGAAGCTCTGTACCGATATTATTTACAAGTATTACATCATAATTTTCGTTAAGAACAATTATGCCGTCGATCATGCTCTTAACAATTGCTTCAGCGCGTTTCTTTTCGGCAATGAGCATTTCTATATTACTCTTTTCATACTCCTCCAGCCTGGATGCCATATTATTGAACGAAAGAGCAAGCTTACCCAGCTCACTGCCTGAATTAATTCCAACCCTTTCAGAATATCGTTTTTCGGCAATAGCTTCAACTTTGCGTATGAATTCATTAACGGGATTTACAATAAGTGACGGTACTTTGACAATAGCTATCAGCACGATAATCAGAGATAAAGCTGAAATTACCATCATATACAGCTCGGCGCTCCCGGAAATTTTAACTGTTTCATCGCGCCTGTTAAGCATTCCTTTATGATTAAGATTGAGAAGTTCATAACAGGATTTTTTCAGCAGAGTATACTGGGGGGCAATAACAGAATCATATGCTAAAATGTTATTAAGAGACGACCTGTTCTGCTCATATGACCAGATGTAATGTTCGGTTTTTTTTCTGATATCAGCCGTTAGATCTGTTTCGCCGGGCTCGGTAATATTGCTTTCGCATTTTTTCAGATTAAAAAAATAGTTATCTCTTGCCGAAGTAAATAATGAATCCGCCAAATTTTTATCCGGCTTGCCCGAAACATAGATAATAATTGCATTATCCATGTTATCAAGCTCATCGATCATATTTTGAGCTGCTATTATACTACCGTAATTATCCTTTAATATTTTATCAGGCGTATTGGAAAGTTTTTCAATAAAATATATGCCGGTGAAACCCAGAAGCAGAACAACTGCTCCCATCAGCAAATATCCCAGCAGAAAAAGAGTTTTCAGCTTAATTTTCATAACTTGAATTATATTTTAAGCAATAATTTCAATATCATAATCCCGTTCTTCCTTGGAAACCGCTTCAATGAGTTTATCAACAATCGGCGTAGTGATAATTTTTTTCAGGTATCCTTTTTTGGCAGGTTTACCAAGAACAATTTTAGTGATATTCTTTTCATTGGCAAACTCAATTATACCTGTTATTACATCAGGCGCACTTACCTTCTCACTGATACCTCCCATTTCTGTTGCCATCTTAAAATTATTTATCAGGTAGCGCTGAAGCTTCAGGTCTATATTTTCGAATGAGTTATCAGGTGTATCTACATAAAGCGTGAACCATTTTTGTTCAAACCTCTCAGATATTCTCGCACTTCTCCGGATAAGCTTTTCATTTTTTTCAGGGTCGCTGCCCAGACAAACAAGTATAGTTTCATCGGGAACCCTGTCCTTAGAAGTAACTTCTGAATTTATCTTCTTTTCAACAGCGTTGGCAACTTCCCTGAGTGCAAGCTCCCGCAGCTGAAGGAGGTGTTCGCGCTTGAAAAAATTCGCAAGGGCTGACTGGATCTTATCACTTTTGTATATTTTGCCGTCTTTCAGTCTTTGTATCAGTTCATCAGCGGTGAGATCAATATTCACTACTTCATCGGCTAAACCAACAATTTTATCGGGAACAGTTTCAGCCACCTTAATTTTTGTTATACCGGCAACTAAGTTGTTCAGGCTTTCAATATGCTGGATGTTAATGGCACTTATGACATTAATTCCGTTATTCAGCAATTCTTCAACATCCTGGTAACGTTTTTCATTCCTGCTGCCCGGCGCATTTGTATGCGCTAGCTCATCAACTATCACAACTTCGGGTCTGCGCAAAAGTATCGCATCAATATCCATTTCCTCAAGCTCTTTGCCTTTATAAAAGATCTGTTTCCGGGGTATTAATGGAATTCCCTGAACAAGTTTTTCAGTTTCAGCCCTGCCGTGCGTTTCAATATATCCAATGGCTGCATCAATTCCTGCGGCCATCAGCTGGTGTGCTTCCTGCAGCATACGGTAAGTTTTACCAACCCCGGCGGCAAGCCCGATATAGATCTTAAGGCTCCCCCGTCTTCCCTTCTGAATGAGCTGGAAGAAATTCTGCCCTGTGGCGTCGTATTTCAGATCAATTGGATTAACCATCTATAAACGGTGAAACTCCGCGGGATTTATACCCTGCGGAGCTACCATAATATCTTAATTTATTTTTGCTTTAAAGCTAAAATTCTATTCCTATACCGGTATTTAATCAAATATTTGAATTTTATCCCACAATTAGTCATAGATAAAATATAAAATGTTCGCTATTAGTACTCCCAATAGTGTTATTATCACCGGGAGCATTTCAATTAGTGATTCATAATGATCAATATCGTGGTTTTTCATTTTTAATGTGATCATTTGTTAAATTATTTTAATTTAAAAAAGTAAGTAACACACCCTCCCGCCAAGGCGGGACAAGCATTCCGCTACGCCCCCTCCCCTCTCAAGAGGAGAATTAAGGATAAAAATCCTCCTTTTGAGAGGGGTATCTGTTCGGCGGTAGCCGAAAAGACGGGGTGTGTTATTGCAGCGCAGGACATTTTCAATTTGATCTGTTTATTTTAATTCATCAAGTTTTAAATTCAGTTTAAGTACATTTATAACAGGCATACCCAACACTGTATTTTCAATGCTTTGATCAACCAGTGCTTTTATATGTGCTTCAGGCAAATTCCGCACAACAGCAATCCTTTTTACCTGTATGTAGGCGGAGTTTGGCGTAATATTGGGATCAATACCCGAGCCCGAAGCTGTTACCAGGTCAGATGGAATTTCATCCTTCTTCACTCCCGGGTTATGAACAAGGAAAGTATCAATCCTTGCCTGCACTTCAGCCAGGTAATCGGGGTTTGTGGGTCCTTTATTTGAGCCGCCTGTAGATGCAGCATTGTAGTTTACTGCAGAGGGTCTGCCCCAGAAGTACTTGTCATCAGTGAAACTTTGCCCGATATTTTCAAATCCGATTGTTCTGCCACCTCTGACAATTGGCGAACCAACTGAATTTGAAGGCAACACCAATCCTATTGTATATATTCCCAGCGGGTAAACAACACCGAACATTAGAATTAGTATTACGGTTAAGATGAGCGAACTCTTTAGATTTTTTATCATTTTATTTAAGTTAGACTAAGTTAAAAATTGTTAATAGTACATCAATCAGTTTAATACCTGCAAAAGGTACAATTACTCCGCCAAGACCGTAGATAAACAGGTTCCTTGCAAGCAGTGATTCGGCCCCTAATGGTCTGTAGGCTACACCCTTTAAAGCAAGCGGAATTAATATCGGGATAATTATGGCATTAAATATAACAGCAGAAAGTATTGCAGAGCCTGGTGAAGTAAGGCCCATAATATTGAGCACCTGCAATTGCGGGATAGAAGCGATGAAAAGGGCAGGAACAATGGCGAAATACTTGGCAACATCATTTGCAATTGAAAATGTTGTTAATGCGCCTCTTGTAATTAAGAGCTGTTTGCCGATTTCAACTACTTCAATCAGCTTAGTGGGGTCGTTATCAAGATCTACCATATTACCGGCTTCTTTGGCTGCCTGTGTACCGGAATTCATTGCCACTCCAACATCGGCCTGCGCCAATGCGGGCGAGTCATTGGTGCCATCTCCCATCATAGCAACGAGTTTACCTGAATTTTGTTCGCTCTTAATGTAATTCACTTTATCTTCAGGTTTTGCCTCAGCTATGAAATCATCAACGCCGGCTTTACCGGCAATGAATTTTGCTGTTAGCGGGTTATCGCCTGTTACCATAACGGTCTTTACACCCATCTTACGAAGTCTTTCAAATCTTTCCTGTATACCGGTTTTGATAATATCTTCAAGCTGGATCACACCTGCGGCTTCGCCGTTTACTGCAACAGCAAGCGGCGTGCCGCCATTTGATGCGATCTCGTCGACTATCTTCTGCATATTCACCGGAATAGAACTTCCACCTGATTGCACTAGATTTCTGATAGTATCAATTGAACCTTTGCGTACCGAAAGGCCGCTTTTAGTATCTAATCCGCTCATCCTTGTCTGTGCAGTGAATTTTATAAACGTATCATTCTTGTGGTTATTTACATCAACTTCAATGTTGCTTTTTTTAGCAAGCTCAAGTATCGATTTCCCTTCAGGTGTTTCATCTGCAATAGAGCTCATTACGCAGTATTTTATAAAATCGCTATCTGGCATTCCGTTTACATTGTAAAAATTCGTTGCCTTACGGTTACCAATTGTGATAGTACCGGTCTTATCCAGCAGCAGTGTATCAATATCACCGGCAGTTTCAACTGCCCTGCCTGATTTTGCTATGATGTTAGCCCTTAAAGCTCTATCCATACCGGCAATGCCAATTGCTGAAAGCAATCCGCCTATGGTAGTAGGTATCAGACAGACAAATAACGATATCAGCGATGCAATCGCTACAGTTGTATTGGCATAGCGCGCAAATGGCTCAAGGGTTACAGTAACAATCAAGAACATTAAAGTGAAACCTGAAAGCAGAATTGTTAACGCTATCTCGTTGGGCGTTTTTTGTCTTTTTGCGCCTTCAACAAGTGTTATCATCTTATCTAAAAATGAATCACCTTTTTCGGTAGTTACCTGTACTTTTATAAAATCAGTTAGTACTTTTGTACCGCCGGTAACACCTGAGCGGTCGCCGCCTGCTTCGCGGATAACCGGTGCTGATTCACCTGTAATTGCTGATTCATCAATTGTAGCAATACCTTCGATTATTTCGCCATCTGCAGCAATAATTTCACCAGCCTCTGCAACGAACACATCACCCTTTTTCAGGTCAGAAGACATTACTTTTTTCAGTTCACCACCCGGCATTAAAACATTCGCCGGTGTTTCCTGCCTCGTTCTGCGAAGCGTTTCAGCCTGTGCCTTGCCCCTTGCTTCCGCTAAAGCCTCAGCAAAATTCGCGAACAGCACAGTTATGAATAGCACCAGTGTAATTGCCAGATTATAGCCAAAACTTCCCTGCACTGCATCGGGCTTTGCCAGTAAATAAAAGCTCATAACAAGCATTATGATCGTGCCAAGCTCAACAACGAACATCACGGGGTTCTTTATCATCACAGCCGGGTTCAGCTTTACAAATGACTGTTTGAACGCTTCGGCTACAAGCTCTTTCTGAAATAACTTTGATACTCTAGGATGTTTAGACATATGTTAATTAAATCCTCTTATCTATCTTATAGTTGTTAAGTATTCTGAAACAGGTCCCAGCAAAAGTGCAGGTATAAACAAAAGTGCGCCAACGATGAGTATCACAGCAAACAACATCACTCCAAACATTCCGGAATCAAGCTTAAGTGTTCCCGCTGATTCAGGTATATATTTTTTTTGTGAAAGAAGCCCGGCTATCATTATAGGTCCGATTATAGGAATATACCTGCCCAGCAGCATCGCTACACCTGCTGAAATATTCCAGAACGGTGTATTATCACCAAGTCCTTCAAATCCCGAGCCGTTATTTGCCGATGCGGAAGTGAATTCATACAACATTTCACTGAATCCGTGGAAGCCGGGATTATTGAGCCATTTCAAAACTTCCCCGGGATTTTCGGTTACCATCCACGTGTGTGATGCGAGCGCCGTACCGCCCAAAATTAACAGCGGGTGCAGTAATGCAACCAGAATTGCAATTTTAACTTCACGTACTTCGATCTTTTTCCCTAAAAATTCAGGCGTTCTGCCAACCATAAGGCCGGAAATAAACACAGCGATTATCATGAAGATGAACATATTAATGAATCCAACCCCCACACCGCCATAAAATGCATTAAGCTGCATTCCCATCATCTGGAAGGCGCCTGATAAGGCTGTGAAGCTATCTTGCATGGAGTTTACTGAACCGTTTGAAGTTACCGTAGTACTGATAGACCAAAGGGCTGAAAGCACGGGTCCAAACCTGGCTTCCTTGCCTTCCATGCTGCCCTGTGACTGCACAATACCCATTTGTGTTATCATCGGGTTGCCGCCTGTTTCCTGCACAATTGTCGGAATAAGCAGCATTAAATACCCGGCACTCATAACAGCCATGATAATGTATGAAAGTTTCTTTCTGTTCAGGTAGTACCCTAAAGCAAATACCATAGCTATTGGGATCAGAAGAATTGCTGAATTTTCAGCGGCATTTGTAATGCCGTTCGGATTTTCGAACGGGTGTGTTGAGTTTGGACCGAAAAATCCGCCGCCGTTTGTGCCAAGCTGTTTAATTGCTACCATTGCAGCAACGGGTCCGCGTGCAACGCTTACTGTATCGCCCTGCAGAGTTACAATAGTTTCAGATCCTTTGAATGTCATTGGCGACTGGTTCAGGAGCAATAAAAGTGCCAATACTATTGAAAGAGGAAGCAGTATTCTTGTGCAGGCTCTTACTAAATGGTAGTAAAAATTACCCAGATTTCTGGTTGACCTGTTAGCAAGTCCTTTATAAAGCAGCGCAAGCGCTGCTATACCTGTGCCGGCAGATACAAACTGAAGGAATACCAGTGCCAGAAGCTGCGAGAAATATGAAGCGCCCGTTTCACCGGAATAGTGCTGAAGATTTGTGTTTGTTACAAAACTAACAGCAGTATTAAAAGCCTGCGTGGGTTCCATAGAGAGCATATTATCCGGATTCCAGAACGGATGCCATCTCTGGGTAAGAAGCACGAACATTATCCAGATAAACCAAACTAAATTGATAGTCAGCAAAGCTTTCAGGTTCTGCTTCCAGTCCATTTCCGCAAGCGGGTTTATCCCGCTGGCTTTGAATATCAGCTTATCAAGGGGTTCAAAGAGATCAAGAAAAGTCTTTTCACCTTTAAAAACTTTTGAAATATACCTGCCAAGCGGTACGGCAAGTAATATTGTTACAAGAATAATTATTGCAGAATAAAGATATTCCATTTAGAACTAAAACCTTTCTGCTTTAATTAATGAATAAATGAGATAGACAAATACTGCAAGACTGATAATGAACAGAATAGTCAAAGTATTCCCTCCCCCTTATCCGTAATAAAGAAAAATATACCGAAAAAAAGCAATCCGGTTAACAGCATTAAAACGATCGTCATTACTTCCATATAATTGTTCTTGATTTGTTGATTGGCATAGATTTGTAATGTAATTCTTTCACTTTTTTATTATTCTGCGCTTTTGAAATAGTTGTAATAATGAAAATGAAAAATGCAAGAACTGTAAAAAATGAAATTAAATATGTTGTATCCATTTCCGATTATTTTTTACATAAGTTATTGCAATTACCGTGCCGAAAGTCACAGCATTTCCAGCTCAAAATCAATGGATTTTCAGGCAATAGTGTTTCAAAATGAAATGGTTATATATCAATTTGAAAGGGATAAAAAACAGTTTCAAAGGGTTATTCTATACCGTATTCTTTAAGTTTGCGGTAAAGGGTAACAGTGCCGATGCCAAGAGCTTTTGCGGTATGTGTCTTGTTGCCGTGGAAGTCGTTTAAGGTTTTGAGAATATGCGCTTTCTCAACGCTTTCAAGAGAGTGTTCCGTGCTGCCGGATTTTGAACCTGAATATTCTTCCGGAAGAAGATCCTTTGTAAGCTGGCTATTACCTGCAAGTATTACAGCGCGCTCGATGATATTTTTAAGTTCTCTGATATTTCCTTTAAATCTGTATGACTTCAGGGTATCAGCAAAATCCGCTCTAACGGTATCTATCTTCTTTTCAAGTTTCTCAGAGTAATATTCCACAAAATAATTTATCAGGATATCCAGGTCATCAGGTCTTTCAGCAAGTGAAGGCAGATGAATTGTAAATGTATTCAGCCTGTAGTAAAGATCCTCACGGAAAGTACCATCAGCAATTGCTGTTTTCAGGTCACGATTGGTGGCTGCAATTATTCTTATATCAAGGGTATGCTCTTTGGGGTCACCCACGCGCAGGTACGTTTTTTCTTCAATGGTGCGCAGAAGCTTTGCTTGGGTCTGCTGGGACATTTCGCCAACTTCATCGAGAAATATCGTACCGCCATTTGCTTCTTCGAAGTAACCTTTTTTATCACTCACTGCGCCGGTGAACGCACCCTTTTTGTGACCGAAGAATTCCGATTCCTGAAGGTCCTTAGGTATTGCGCCGCAGTTTATCGCTATAAATTTTTTAGCGCTGCGTTTGCTTGAATTATGAATAGCCTGAGCGAATAGCTCCTTGCCTGTTCCGGTTTCACCGAGAAGCAATACTGTTGTATCCGTTGGCGCAGCTTTAATGGCAAATTCAATAGCTTCTGATATTTTTTTTGATTTGCCGATAATTTTGCTGAATGCGTACTTTGAATCAATGCGGCTGCGGAGCTCTTTAACTTCACGGTGCATCATGGCTTTTTCATAAGCGCGTTTTACCGTGAGCGGAAGCTTATCGTCATCATCTCCTTTTACGAGGTAATCGAATGCCCCGTTTTTCATTGCTTCTACGCCGTCTTTTATCTGCCCGAATGCTGTAATTACTATTATTTCAATATCAGGGTACGCGGATTTAATCTTTCTGGTAAGTTCAATTCCGCTGCCGTCAGGCAGCTTTACATCGGTTAGAATGACTGCGATATTTTCCTTTTCGGCAAGTGCGATTCCCGATGCGAAATCAGCGGCTGTGATAACAGCGAAACCGTCAAGTGTGAGTATCCTTTCAAGCAGGCTTCTGATCGCCGGTTCGTCATCAATAATAAGCACTTTAGAATTCATATACAAATATATGATTATTCGTTTTGATATTTGGTGAAAAAATGAAGATCATATTCGGATTTGTTGTTGTTTAGGATTGAAATTCTGAAAGGGTTTGTAATTCCGCAGAGTCCCTTTCAGGAGATTCTGCGGGGTCGGAGAAACTTCTAAATCCCCATCTCAGATTTATGGTTGATGTATCATATGTACGATTGTCATTATTACCAATCCCGTAGATCCCGTCCCCCTATTTAGGGGGAATTTGTATCTTTTTCTTGTAAGTATAGATTTACAAGCAAAAAGGGCATCCTATTTTTATAGAATGCCCTTTAGTATTTTGAAACAATCCGTGAAGCTGTGAAGCAAATATTCTATTTCACCCTGCGACTAATGTATGTGCAGAAACATCGTCAGCCATTAGCTTTTGGTGAGGACCCTTTGACAACTGCCTGCGTTAAAACTTCGGCATCAAGAGTTCAGGGTGAAGCTGCTCTTTTCTATCCGCCAATAACTTCGAGAACCTTGAAATCAGGCTCTTCCATCTTTGAAAAGCTGTATCGCTTTTCGATAGCTGCCCGGTTTATCTCATCAAGCACAGATATCATCATATCATATTTTGCTTTTCGGTGGAACTTAAGGATCATTATCATATCCTTATTTTGCGTTCCCCAGCTTTCCAGGTATGCTCTCATCTGCTCGAGATTCACTTTTACCGGCTGCTCTTCTGTGCCGTCGGATTTTCCTTTGGAAAGCCCTATGTTGCCTTTTTCAGATATCCTGACGAAAACAACATTACCCATATCTACTTTTACAACATCAATTTTTTCATCGCCCTTGGGCAGGTTGATCTGCATAACCTGCGGCTGGTTCAATGTTGATGTCATAATAAAGAACGTCAAAAGAAGCATGATAACATCCACGTACGGCGTCATATCAATATGGAACCCGACGCGCTTCCTTTGCTGCCATTTATTCTTTTTCCGGCCCCGTTGTTCGCCGCCATCGGCTGGTTCAACACTTGCCATAATATATTTCTCCTGGTAGCTGTTCTACATTCAGTATGCAGAACAGCAATATACTTTTATTATTAGACTTCTAAAAAGAAAATTACTTTTTCACTTCATCGGTTTCAAGATCTGTAACAAAAGAGAACCTTGTATTTTTGGTTTCCTTGAGTATTTCCATCAGGTCCTGTACCGCACCAATATCTGCTTCCTTATCGCCCTTTACCACAATCCTGAGATCTTTGCCGACATTACTTTTTGAAGAAAGCCGGAAATCGATCAAAAGTTTTTTGAACTTTTCCCTGTCATTAAAAGCAATGATGGGTCTTTTCATTTCCCCTTTATCATTCAGATTTGCGGGATTTGTCCAGCCCGGCTGGGATGTGCTGTCAGGATGAAAAGCAGCAAGCCCGATAGGATCACCAAGGACGTCTTCTCTTACATTGATGTTATCAACATCCGCAAAGATATCGCCAAACTTATTGATAACAAGCGTCATAACATTCCTCTCAGGCAGTTTTGTAGTATCATTGCCTGAATTAGGAAGCTTAACCTGTATATCTTCTGCAAGTTCAGCTTTAAACTGCGCTGTCAATATAAAGAACGTCAATATAAGCATTATCACGTCAACATATGGCGTCATATCGATCGATTGTGCCGCTGGTCTGCGTCTTTTGACTGCTGACATATTATTCTACCTTTTTCACTAAAATTTTCAGTAAATAGTTTCTTTAATTGAAATTGTTTTATTTTGATTTAACTGTAAGTATCTGCATAATGTTGTAAGTAGCTTCATCAATCATGTATGTGAAATTACTTACTCTGGTTGCAAAGTAGTTATAACCAATAATAGCAACAATAGCACCAAAGATACCGAAGGCAGTATTGATAAGCGCTTCAGAAATACCTGTTGAAAGTTCTGTAGCGTTAGGTGTACCAGCGGTAGCAAGCGCCTGGAAGGAACGAATCATACCAAGTACCGTACCGAAAAGACCCACTAACACAGAAATTGAAGCGATAGTTGAAAGCGCGACTAAATTTCTTTCTAAAAGAGGAACTTCAAGCATCATAGCTTCTTCAATGGCGCGCTGTACTTCCGCCATTTTCTTTTCGCCGTCAATGGGGTCATCTTTAACCACATTGTAGCGTTCCAGCGCCAGCCGCAGTACATTGGCCAGCGACCCCTTTTGCTTATTGCACTCTGCAATTGCTCCATCTATATCGTTATCCATAACAAGCGTCTGGACTTTTTTAACAAATGGTTCAATAGGGCCTCTGCCTTTAGCTTTGCCAAGTGATAATTGTCTTTCTATAATAAATGTTATAACCATGATACTGATGGTCATAAGCGCTATAACAACGGGTCCGCCTTTATAGATCTGGCCGAATACGTTTATAGGAGTTCCTGCAACTGTATCGCCGCCCTTGAAATTATTCGGGCTGCCGAATACAAACTGGAATACTGCGAATGATACTACTAAAGCAACTACCAATACGATTGTGATAAAAACGGATTGTTTCATAGTTAAGTTATTCCTCCAATAGATTATTGAGTTTCTTTTTCTTAGTATTTTTATTTAATCTGAAAATGATGCAACAGCTTCCATTTCTGACGGGTAGGTATCAAAAATCAGACTGAGTTTTGTAATAACAAATAAATTCTCTAAATTTTTGTTTAGCTGGCAAAGTTTAACTTTGCCTTCTCTTTTGGTATAATTCGCGTGAGCTGATATAAGGACTCCCAAAGCAGAACTGTTTAAGTATGATACTTCACCAAGATCAATTACAAGTTTCAAATTGCCTTCTTCGGAAAGCTTTTTTATGGTATTCTGCAGTTCATCAGTTTCATCACCGCCTACAAAATTACCTTTTAGCTTCAAAACCTGAATTTTTCCATCCTGTAAAGATGACTCTTTAATGTGTGAACTCATAATTTATTATAGTAGATATTAATAATTTGGATTGTCTAATGGCAAAGATAAACTGATTTTTCATTTAATGCAATCAAATATTGATGTTTTTTAACTAATATTAAAGAGAAAATTACATGCCTCCTTAACCGAATCAGCTACATGAAATATTTATATCATACAGTTGAATGATCATTGGAGCACTTCAAGTATCTTATCATTTATTTCACTAATACTGCCTATTCCGTAAATATCAAAAACAGCTGATTTTGAGCTATAATGTTCCTTTACAGGTGCTGTCTGATCTTTGTAAACCTTTAGCCTGTTCTTAATGGTCTCTTCAGTATCATCTTTCCTTCCCCTGCCGAGCATTCTCCTGACAAGCTCTTCGTCATCAAGCGTAATATTTATGACTTTAGCTGAATTATAACCAAGTGAATCCATTATCTTATCTAACTCCCTGGCCTGCTCTATTGTTCTGGGAAAACCATCAAGGATGAAACCTTTTCTGGCAATATCATCTGATATTGCATCTTTAATAATCCCAACCATTATCTCATCGGAAACAAGGTTACCTGAGTCCATAACTTCCTTAGCCTTTAGACCCAGCGGTGTGCCATCTGTGACAGCCTTACGGAGGATCTCTCCGGTGGATAAATGTTTCAAGCCCATCTTTTCGGCAATAAGGATCGATTGAGTCCCTTTCCCCGCGCCCGGGGGACCTAGTATTATCAGATACATAAATTGAACAGTAACTTACTTATAAATTGTTTGGAATTGAATCAAATTTAGTTAAAAAATAATTAAAAGAAACTGTTTAAAAATTAAATTTTTAATTTTGGGCTTTTATATTCAGGAATTTTTGAATAGAGGATCAAACTGCTTTAAATTATAAATATGATCTAAAAACAACACCTGCACAACCGGCAGATAATTGATTTTATCTTTGCATTGAATATTATCAGGCTGTTACTTAAATTAAGCATACATTCAATAACTATTTTACATTACAGGAATCATTCCATGAGAGCTAAATTCTTAACCTTCATCGTACTCAGCGTATTTGTTTGCGGAGCGTTTTTGATACAATCCTGCGGCAAAAAGGAAGAGACAACAACTACAACACTTGATACAAACAAACCTCAGCAGCAGAGTATTACTCAACAGCAAACCCAGCAGCAGAGCCAGCAGCAGGAGGTAAAAAAGGATTCTGTTTCAGCCGATGATAAGAAAAAGGAAGAAGAAAAGAAGAAAGAGGAAGAGAAGAAAAAGAAAGAAGAAGAAGAAAAGAAAAAGGAAGAAGTTAAGCAGGATGAAGCTCCTAAGGTTGATTTTACCGCAACATGGTCAAAAAAATGCGCCAAATGCCACGGTAAAGATGGTAAAGGTAAGCTTGAAGGAGTGCCCGATCTGACATCAAGCGAAACCAAAGGCAAGAGCACAAATCAGCTTAAGCAGATAATAGAAAACGGCAAGAAAGGCAAAACAGATGATGATGAGGATATGCCTTCGTTTAAAGGCAAAATTACCGATGAAGAAATTGATGCGGCAGCTAAGTATGTGAAAGGGCTTTAGCAAGAGTATTTATGTTTCCCGCTAAAGCGGGACTTCGAAAATGCTACGCATTTTCTTGAAAGGCAAAATTACCGATGAAGAAATTGACGCGGCTGCTAAGTATGTGAAAGGGCTTTAGCAGTTTGCAATGAGCAATGAACAATGAACAATGAACAATTAGCAATTAACAATAAGAAAAAGCAAGTTTTAGTAAATAATTTAAGTTATTCAAGGAGAAAATATCAAATGATGACAAACGCGCAGCTCACCAAAGAATTAGACAGAATTCTTGAAGAAAAAAGTATCTTGAAACATCCATTCTACCAGAAGTGGAACGAGGGTAAACTTACAATTGGCGAACTTCAGGAATACGCAAAGCAGTATTACCATTTTGTGAAACATTTCCCGATGTTCGTCAGCTCAGTTCACTCAAACTGCATGGATACCGAAACCCGCAAAATGCTTGTTGAAAACATTGCGGACGAAGATGGCTACAAAACAGGCATAAGCGACCATCCAACATTATGGATGAACTTCGCAAACTCACTTGGCGTAAGCGTTGAAGAAGCAGAGAATGTTGAAGTGGCTGATAAAGTTAACAAGTCAATTAAAGGCTTCTATGACTTATGCAGAAATGAAGACTATAGGGTCGGACTCGCGGCTTTATTTGGCTACGAAAAACAGATACCCGAAGTATCACAGGTTAAAATTGACGGATTGAAGAAATTCTATAATATAGATAGCGAAAAAGCATTGGAGTTCTTCGCTGTTCACCATGAAGCTGATATATATCACAGCAAAGCTGAGCTTGATGCTATAATGGCAGCCTGCAAGACTGAAGAAGATCAGAAAAATGTTATGGATGCAGCATCAAAATCCGCCGGATTATATTGGCAGATACTTGATGGGGTTTATGTGAATTAAATTGTAATAATCCCGCTAAAGCGGGACTGCGAAAATGTCTACAGACATTTTCTTGAAAATCAAAAAGCAAAAAAGCTTCATGTAGAGACGACCCATCGGGTCGTCTTTTTTTTGGGGAAGATATGTCAAAAGTTTAACATGCCGCGACTTGACGACACGGCATGTTTTGTATTGGTATTACGCCCCTTCAGGGCTAAGGGTTGTGGTTTGTTAATTACGATGGGCTTCGCCCATCGCTGAGATATTACGCCGCTTCGCGGCTTATCAGTATGTAATGTTATTGAGAACACTTAGGCTTGCTTAAGTTAATTCGTTGGCATGGCACGAACCCTAAAAGGGTTCGACTACAAAAGCTTGGAGATATACAAACATTCCCAAACCGGAGTTTGGGAATGAGAGGAAAAACTTATAGCGCAGAGTCCTTTTTCGGAGAGCCTCTGCGGATACTTAAGCACGAACCCTTAAAGTCGCAGAACTGGCTTTGACAGTGGTTCGACTACAAAAGTTTGTGTATAACTCTCAATGCAGTCAGCGCGGACCCGTAACACCGGTGCAGGAAATCATACATATGTGCCGTTACAATTTGAATAGCCTTTAAATTAATATAAATCTAACTATATTTGCAGAATATTGATGAAAAAGTTTACTTATATATACGGGATAATTGCGGGTATTATAGCCTTTACGGTCTATATTATGACACTAGCGCCGACAGTATGGTTTATTGATAGCGGCGAGCTAGCCGCTGTTGCCACAACTTTGGGTATTGCGCACCCCACAGGTTATCCGCTATTTACTATAATAGGACACATATTTACCCTACTACCCATAGGCTCGAGTGAAATTTACAGGCTGAATCTCATGAGCGCGTTTTTCTGCTCGCTTGGGGTATTCATGTTCTATATGTTTATGAAGTTTGTTTTTAAAAGCGGAAGTTTATCTGAGGATAAGCCGGCAGCAAAGCTGCCTAAGAATAAAGGAGCTAAATCCCCTGCCCCAACAGCAAACGAAAAGGCCTCAGCAATTCCGGATATAATAGTATATACCGTGGCGGGATTTTCAGCGCTTGCGCTTGCTTTCAGCAAGACATACTGGAATTCAGCAAACTCCGTGGAGGTTTATCCACTTCATGTATTTTTCCTTGTAACGTTAATGCTGGTTTTCCTGAAAGCGATACTGAGCACAAAACGCGGGATGCCGGAAAGCAGGTTTATAACACAAAATAAATATTATCTCATATTCGCGTTTTTACTTGGACTTTCGTTCACAAATCACTTAACAACAATTTTACTTGCCCCGGCTTGTCTGACATTATTCTTCTATGCAAATCTTTACGATAAGCAACGCTTATATAAGCTTTTGGGTTTTATGGCAATATGTTTTATTGTAGGATTTTCAGTGTATCTTTACCTTCCAATACGCGCAAGTATGAACCCTACATTCATCTGGGGCAATCCGTACAACTTTGAGCGATTTTACTGGCATGTAACAGGTAAACAATTTTCCGTCTGGATCTTCAGCGCAAAAGGCTCAATACCCGCATTTCTGCTGCTGACGGGAACGACAGTAGGCCTGGCTATATACGGGCTGGTTAAGCAGAAGTATCTTAAGCCCGGAATGCACTTTATATTCTTTATCATTGTATGCGCGCTTGGTTACCTTCTTATCTCGGGCTCAGCTGATATTGTAAACACTCAGTTCGGCAAATTTACCGCATCACTGTGGAATGAGTTCGGCACCGGCCTTGTGCTGCTTTCACTGCTTGGTATTTATTTCCTTTCACGATCCAATACACGGATCTATTACTTTACTTTGCTCACATTTTTCGGCTGCCTCTTTTATTCTATCAATTACGATATTAATGATATTTATTCGTATTTCCTTCTTGCATATATAACCATTGCGGTATGGATGGGTTTCGGGGTAGTATTTATCTATACAAATCTTGCTGCAATGCTGAAAACAAATTTACAGCGCGCAGCGTTTGGTATTGCGGCAGTTCTCTTTTCGTTGTTTGCGTTAAGCACAAATTACGCAGGCAACGATGAAAGCAGAAACTACTTTGTTGAAGAATACACAATGAATGTTTTCAAGAACGCTGAGCCGAACAGTATAATTATTTCCTCGCAGTGGGATTTCTGGGTATCCGCAAGCTGGTACTACCAGTTCGTAAAGAAAATTCGTCCTGATCTTGTAATTATTGATAAAGAACTGCTTCGCAGAAGCTGGTACTTTAAGTACCTTGAAAACAATTATCCTGAAGTTTACAATAATTCCCGCGCAGAAATTGAAAGATTTTTGCCTGAGTTATATAAATTTGAGCATGATATTCCCTACGATACCCGCAACATAATGAAGCTTTTTGAGGAGCTGATGACGAGTTTTGTAAAAAATAATCCTTCGCGCAAGAGCTATGTTAGCTGGGAAATTGAGCAGAACACAAATGAACCATTCGCGCAGGATTACGTGCGCCTGCCAGACGGGCTGCTTTTCAGGCTGGTGCCTAAAAGCGAAGTTGTGAATAACACGGTAGCTGATTATACAGTTTACGATTTCAAGTTTACACCCGCTGAACCGAAAGATTACTACTACGAAACTTTGATGCGGGGATACTCTATGATGCTGACCGCTTCTGCTTCATACCTGCTGAGCGCAGGCAGGCCCATGGACGCTAAAAAATATCTCGAGCTTGCGCTCATTTCTGTGCCGAATTTTCCGCAGGCTTTAGAACTTAAGAAAAAAAACAATTTATAACGCAGACCATCAAGCAGAGAAATTTGAAATATATATTTGCCGCAATTCTGCTCTTCCCTTTCATTTCGTACGCGCAGATCAACACAGAACCGTTTAGCGAAGAGCTAAGTGACTCATTGCAGAAGCAGTTTGAAGAGAATTCTCTGAAAATTGATACCTTAAACCTTACGGTAAGCAATATTATTGTAACCGGCAACAAGGTTACCAGGGATGAAATAATTACCCGTGAAATGCTCCTTAAAAAGGGAAGTAAATTCACACTTGAAAAATACTCCAAAGACCTCTTAAGTATTTACAACCTTGCACTTTTCACGAAAGTAGATATTATCCCCATACCTGACGGAGAAAAGGAAATCGCATTGAATGTAGATGTTCAGGAAAGATGGTATATTCTGCCCAGACCCGGCGCAGGAATAGAAGAAGGTGAATGGAAAAAACTATGGGTGAGCATGGGCATAAGATGGGACAATTTCAGGGGAAGGAATGAAAGTTTAAATGCCCGATTCAGGTTGTTTTACAATCCTTCAGTAAGCGTAGATTACTTTGTGCCCTGGGTTGGTGATAAGCTGCATATGTACATAGGGATAGGCGGAGCATGGGAAAGGAACAGGAATAAAAGTCTGATAGCCGTTGGCAAGGATAACGGCTCAAACACAATTGCATACAATGATGTAAACTACGAAAATATCCAGTACAAAGCTGAGCTTAAGCTTGGAAGATATTTCGGAAGATATTTTTCTGTTTTTACAGATCTGGCATATAATCACATCAGAGTAACGCAGTATATACCCGGCAGGACCCTTTCACCCGACGGGGTTGATAAATACATGGTTGTTGGCGGCGGGCTTTCATTCGATTCCAGAGATATATATGAATTCGCGACCAAAGGTCTCAACTCGAGGATAATGTATCACAGGTCAGGTTTATTGAACAGGGAAGTTGATTTCGGAAGGTTTACCATAGATAACGAGAGTTTTATTCCGGTAACGATCAAGAATAAGTATTACATCACACTGGCTTCAAAGCTCTACACCAGTGTATCGATGGGTCCAAGGATTCCAGTTTATGACCACAAATATCTTGGTTACAGCGATGATTACATTCGTGGATGGAAAGGCAAAGCATATGAAGGCGATAATATTTTTACGATATATAATGAGATCAGGATCCCAATATTGACCCCGAGATATATAAAAGGTAAAGATATGATGATAGTTAAAGACCTGCCAATTATAAAAAACCTTGATCTAAGACATGCTTTATACTTCACCCTCATATACGATATAGGTACTGTTTGGTACAAGGATGAAAAACTGAAGGATAAACGATTCTCTTCAGGCGCGGGTATAGGACTGAATTTAATAGCCCCGTTTGGATATATCGTAAGAGCAGACTGGGTATTCCGGATAGCGAGACCCAGTGTAGGACAATTTGGTTTAACACTTTCCGCTAAATTTTAGGATGGAATACTACTACACACCGAAAAGACACATCACCCCCGGAGAGTTAACGATAACAGATGATGAAGCTAAACATCTGGCGCGCGTTCTGCGTAAACAATCAGGCGAAGAAATATTTGTTACCGATGGCGAAGGAAACCTGTATAAGTGTCTTATAAATTCCGTTTCAAAAGAAGAAATAGTATGCGCTATAAAAGAAAATTTCTTTATGCTGAATGAACCTGAGCTCAGGATAAATCTGTACCAAAGTCTGATCAAAAATCCGGATAGGTTGGAATTTTCCATAGAGAAATCCGTTGAACTTGGTGTTAATTCAATACACACAGTTGTTACCGAAAATACAATAAACAAGACCACCAATAAGACCGAAAGATGGCAATCAATTGCTTTATCGGCAATGAAACAATCGCAGCGCTGCTTGCTTCCGGAAGTATTTCAGCCTGTTGGTTTTGATGAAGCTCTCAGGCATTCAGCCGCGGAGCTAAAGCTTATTGCGGACGAAAAGGAATTGCCGGGCAGGATCCATCTGAACGATATCCCGGGGGATTTAAGATCAATAGATATTTTTATAGGTCCAGAAGGTGGTTTCACACCTGCAGAAACCGAATCAGCGGCAGCCAAAGGATTTAAGATATTGGATATGGGTAAACGCAAGTATCGAAGTGAAACCGCGGCAATACTTGCTCTTTCTAACCTGCTTAAATTCAGATAAGGCGCTGCCCTGTTCTGTTTTGTTAACCAAAATTTAAATTGTAACTTTTTTTCATTGTAAATATATTCGTAAAATTAAATTTTTAATTAATGGCAGAATTTTTCAGAAAAATTGTTGATTCAAAAATATTCCAGTATTTCATTGTTGGAGTAATTTTAGCCGCGGGCGTTGTTGTTGGACTTGAAACATATCCCGGTATAGTTGAAAGCAGCGGCGGATTGCTTCACCTGCTTGACCGCATGATACTTTACATCTTTGTACTGGAGATCTTGTTTAAAATTGCCGCCAAGGGCTCAAAACCGTGGGAATTTTTTTACGACGGTTGGAATGTATTTGATTTTGTAATTGTAGCAGTGTGTTTCCTGCCAATTGGCGGAGCTTACATAGCTGTACTCAGGCTTGCAAGAATACTCAGGGTATTCCGCCTGGTAAGCGCACTGCCTAAACTGCAGATATTGGTTGGCGCGCTGCTTAAGAGCATCCCTTCAATGAGTTATGTCGCAGTTCTGCTATTCCTTCTGTTCTATATTTACGCTGTGATTGGCACATTCCTTTTCGGGCAGAATGACCCGATGCATTTTGGAAGTCTTGAAGCAACAATGATGACCCTATTCAAAACCATTACCCTTGAAGGCTGGATAGATTTCATGAACACTCAGGTGTTCGGTTCAAACATTTACGGATATGAAAATTTCCCGGATGCGCCCCGTGTTCCTTCTGCTCACCCGATTGCAGCACCTATTTATTTTGTGAGTTTCATATTACTGGGCACAATGATAATGCTTAACCTGTTCATAGGTGTTATTATAAATGGTATGGAAGAAACACATGAGGAAGAAGAAATTAAAGAACTTGCCAAGATACGTGAGACTTTGAAAAACATAACAGTTGAAGAAGAGATAAATCTGATATCTGAGGATCTGAATAAAATAAACGAGAATCTGAAAATGCTTAAGAACAGGCTTAATACCGGAAATACTGTTAAAGCCTGACATTTGTTTGATGTGTATTGCTTTAATTAGCGTATAGAATTGTAAAATAACATTGAAATTTTTAAGTATTAAACATATATTGAAAGATATATATCCATAAAAAGCATAGAAAGTATTAAAATATGTCTGAAATTCTGCTGAATGTACAAAACCTAAAGAAGTACTTCCCGATAAAAAAGGGACTTCTATCCAAAACAGTTGGCTATGTAAAGGCCGTTGATGATGTATCATTTAAAATAAACAAGGGCGAAACCCTTGGTTTAGTAGGTGAATCCGGCTGCGGAAAAACGACAATCGGCAGAACATTACTCAGGTTAATTGAACCAACAGGCGGCAATGTAGTATTTGACGGTCAGGATGTGACCGCAATGGACAGCAAGGACCTGAAAAAGCTGCGCAAGGATATGCAGATCATCTTTCAGGATCCATACAGCTCTTTAAATCCAAGAATGACCGTGGGCGGAATGATAACAGAGATCCTGAAATATCATGAAATAGCCGAAGGCGAAGCTGCCGATAAGATGGTAATGGACCTGTTGGAGAAAGTTGGACTTTCGAGGCTTCATGCAAGAAGATATCCGCATGAATTTTCAGGCGGTCAGAGACAACGTATCGGAATTGCGAGGGCTCTTTCAGTGCAGCCAAAATTCATAGTCTGCGATGAACCGGTTTCAGCGCTTGATGTATCTATACAGTCACAGATAATTAACCTGCTGCAGGACCTGCAGAAGGAATTAGGATTAACGTATTTATTTATTTCACACGATCTTTCAGTTGTGGAGCATATCAGTGACAGGGTTGCCGTAATGTATCTTGGCCAGATAGTTGAAATTTCGGATTGCAAAGATCTCTATGCGAATGTTAAGCATCCTTATTCAGAGGCACTGCTTTCAGCTGTGCCGATACCGGACCCTAAACAGAAACGCAAACGTATAATATTAACAGGTGATGTTCCATCACCGGCAAATGTGCCGACAGGCTGCTACTTCCACCCGCGCTGTCCGAAAATTATCAAAGGTGAGTGTGAACATATCAGGCCGCTGCTGGCACCGCTAAACCAGTCAACTCACGAGGTGAAATGTTTGTTATATCCCGAAAGTTACCCTACAAAGGATATAAAGGCAGCGTAGAAAAACATCAGGATGGCAAAGTTTATAAAAAAAGCGATCGGCAGATCGCTTTTTTGTTGTATTAATTCTGCAAATGTGATGTGCCTAACGGCACATGGTGTAAAGTTGAGAGAAACTTCTAAGCTAAGCAAAATATTTTGTGTAGAAATGGGTTTTGATCCCGCAGGGTTTTAATCCCGCAAGAATTTGATATTGGTAGAAATTTTTTGCTGAAAATATTTTATTCAGTCCCGTAAGGGACGGCATGAAGACCCTCACTTTACCAAATTAATCTCTAAAAAGGTGTTGGAATATTCACTGCACGGTAATTTGCTCTTTATTTATCTTTCCCCCTTTGAAGACGGTTAGCAGTCCAATAGCAATCGCCAGGATGATCGGTCCGAGAAACAATCCAAGTATTCCAAACAACTGAATCCCACCGATAACCGAAAAGAAAACGAATAGTTCATTCATTTTGGCTTTTTGCTTAATCAGCCTTGGCAGAAGGAAATTATCGACCATACCAATAACAAGCGAGGCATAAGCGAGCAGAATTCCGGCTTTCCAATATTCACCGGTTAATGCAAGTATAATAATTACCGGTCCGGTTACAAAAGCTGTACCGCCAGTGGGAATAAGCGCAAAGATCATGGTTAACATTCCCAGCACAAGGTAACTCGGTATGCCCAGGATCCAGAACATAACTCCCGCCAGTATCCCCTGTATCAATGCAACCATCAGCGATCCCCTGATTGTCGCGCTTATAAGATCGCTGGTGCCTTTGATCAGCTCCTTAGCCTGGTCATTTTCCAAAGGCAGGATGTTAGGAAGATCGCCAACAATTTTTTCACCATCACGGAAAAGGTAGAACATTGTAAATATCGCGAAGAATATACTAACAAGTGTACCAGCAACTCCACCCAGTACGTACCAGGAAGCCTGCAGGGCGGTTTCACTGAGCCTGCTTGCTATACTCTTCAGCTCATCTGATCTGACGAATTCTTCGATATTCACATATTGACTGACGTAATCATAAATATATTTCAGCTGTCCGCGCTCAGGGTGATTGATCATCTCCTGTATACCGGATACTGTAGTAGCAGCAATTCCGGCAAGTTCATTAACAACTGCAGCTGAGATTAGTGTGAGCGGAATTATAAAGATAAGCAGCGATGCCAAAATGGTGATAATGGCGCTTACAGTGTGATTCTTAATTTTTACCAGTAGTTTTTTATATAAAGGGAAAAATATAATTACCAAAATTGATGACCACAACAGAACCGAAACCAGCGGTTTTATCATCAGCCAGCAAATGTAGATCATAAGGAAAGTTATTGCCATCAGCAATATAAACTGCGCCAGTTTTTTCTTATCGTTCATAGATTACCTGAGATTGAACTCAATAGTGAGTAATTCTATAATAATAAACAATTTTAAATAATGAAAGGGTTCATAAATTGAGGTATAGTTATTAAATTAAGATCAATTTTCGTTCAAGAGTGACCTTATTGACTTACAATCAGATCATCGACTTCCAATCTTGCCATTTTTTCCTGCCTGGCGGCATATTCCTTTTTAAACTCATAGAATCTTGCCAGATCAACATCGTTTTTAACCGCTGTTGCTATGAGCCATTCTTCTTCCGCGGGATGAATAATATTATCTGAAAATATCACAGCAAGGCCATCTTTAATGAACTTGACTGCCAGTTCCTTTTCAGCAAAAAGTGGAGGTGTATCTTCAATGAAATTATTGTTCAATATATCATTTATGGTCTTTTCGCAGAATTCCGCGTCAAACCCCAGAGATTTGCCTATACGCATTAACAGGATATTTTCGGTTTCTGTTATCCTGTGATCTTTTCTAATGAGAAGCATTAAACCCTTCAGGTAATTGCTTGAGTCAATTTTGGAAATTTTCAATGGTCTTAAAGTAGAATGATTAAACAATAATATTCAGTAAATACAGTAATTTCTTGTTTCTGTAAGATATAACATATTATTTTTGAATCGGGTTCATTTTCTCAAATGCAGCATTTCTTTCTTCGGGTCCCGCGTTTAGCATAGCTTCGCTGAATTGGTATGCTATTTCATCTTTTCCGGCGGAAAGCTGCTCAAACACTGATTCAATGAATCCGCTAACCGGCGGGGCAAAATCATGGATACCCTTTCCGCCAAGATCGGTATTCAGTGCCGGTGGGATCAACTCGATTACTTCTATATCCTTTTCCTTCAACAAATACCTCAATGATAAAGTAAACGAACGCAGAAACGCTTTGGTTCCGCAATAAACAGGCGTTTTTGCCAGCGGAGAAAAAGCCAGTCCGGATGTTACATTCATGATCGTTGTTAACGGTTCATGTTTCAAAAAAAGGTGCGTTAAGTGTACTGGAGCTTCAACATTTATAGCAAGTTCATCTTTTGCGTTCTGAATGAAGTTTTCATCTGTAATAGCCATCCATTGCTGGATTCCCGCGTTATTTATAAGTACGTTTGTATCCCTGTGATCCATCCTTATCCTGTTGAAGAGTGCCTCTCTGCTTTCGTAGCTTGAAAGATCAGCCTGAATAGTTGAGATACCGGGCAGCTTCTCTTCAGCACTTTCAAGCATATCTTTTCTTCGGCCGCAAATTACGACGGAATTACCTTCTTTGATAAATCGTTCAGCCAGCCCGAACCCAATCCCGGTAGCTCCGCCTGTAATGAGTATTTTATTACCTGATAGTTTCATTTTTTTTTATCTTTGTTTAGAATTCAGTTAATCAGAGCACAGTAATAAATAGATAGAATGTGTTTGAACAATGAGAGTATACATGCCGCTCCTACGGAGGTATGCTAATCTGAATTCAATTAGCTTCGCTCAAGCAGATCATAAAGCAGTATTACAATCAAATGCATTTCCTGATAAACTCTACCCTCTGCTCAACCGAAACCAAGGGGACATCAATTATTTCATAACCGGTGTCCATATAAACTTTCCTCACATTTTCGCCAAACTCACGCGCCAATTCATAGCTCATTTTGCGTTCCTCATCATTGGTGTAAATCTCTTCCCATGCACTGAACATAAAAACATGTTTATTATACCTGAATGTTCCAGACGCTTTTATTGCTTCGGCGGGATCAGTACAAAGAAGTTTGGCATAAGAAATCATATCAGGTATTCCCCTATCAAATATAACAGGTATGCTCCCATCCGCGTTTTGTTCAAAATCTTTCATCATTTTGTTCAGTACAAGCGAGTTAAATAGTGCCGGATCAATATCAGGTACTCCTCTTCCGCCGGTGGCTCTTTGTTCCTTCAATATAATACGCGCCGGTTCATCAACGCATAATGCACCGCGGGTTCGCAGTTCCTTTAGAACCGTCGATTTCCCTGCACCCATCGCCCCTGATAATATATAAAAATTTTCTTTGATCAATTTTAAAATATCGTTATGTATTGATTAACTAACTTACAAAAATTTCGCTCTATTTAAAGCACTAAATTTACATTATTTTACAGGAAATGTTGTGATTTTAGGACTAGTTTAGTGGTTTCCACAAAAAATAGGAACTAAATCACATTTTCTACTATTATTGTAAGTAAATATCTACTGAATGCTGCCACGAAATATAATTAAAATATTCTTATTATTTTTAATATTACAGTCACCTGTAAGTTCCCAAAACTCCTCCCAGCTTAACTCACAGAATGAGAATGTCGGAGTAATTAAAGGTACTATAACCAAACCCGATGGCACCCCGCTTGAAGGAGCAGCACTTATCCTGTCTTCAGAAAACACCCGCGAATCAGGTACAGAAACTAACAGCAACGGAAAATACATACTCTCAAATGTTACCCCGGGCATATACAATCTAAAAGCGGAGCTTATTGGGTATAAATCCGCCGAGAGAAAAAAGATCACAATTTTTGGCGGAGACACTCTTACCCTGGATATCATTCTTGATGACGAAAGTTATTCCACAGAAGAAATTGATGTAGTTTCAGACCGCTTCCGCCAGGCGCAAAATGATATGCGCATAAGTTTGCAGAACCTCTCACCAAAAACCACCCGCATTATTCCGGGTGTGGGCGAAGATGTTTTGCGCTCATTGCAAACACTCCCGGGAGTAAGCGCACCCAACGATTTTTCCTCACAGCTTATTGTTCGCGGTTCGGGTCCTGACCAGAACCTGATCATAATGGATAACATCGAGATATTCAATCCATACAGGCTATATGGCGTGTTCAGCATGTTCAACCCTGAGACCCTTGAGGATATAAATCTGATCACGGGTGGATTTCCCTCTAAGTACGGCGATAGACTCTCAGCAGTGCTGGAAGTTGCTAACCGCGAAGGCAGCAAAACCAAGTATTTCACAGGTCAGACGAACATCAACATAGCAAATGCAAATCTTGTATTCAGCGGTAAAATACCTTTTAAAAATATTCCAGGTTCATGGATAGTTTCAACCCGAAGAAGCTATTACGATCTAATACTCGGACCATTTGCGAAAAAATCCGGACTCATAGACGAAAGCGCGTCATTCCCATCATTTGAAGATGTTCAGGGAAAGATCACTATCGGTCCTTTCAAAGACCATAAGATCATTTTGAACGGAATATATTCACGAGATGGTGTAAACATTATTCCGGGTGATTCCAAAGAAGCCGAGGATTCAATTTCAGTGCGCGACCAGTCTTCCAACGATGTACTGGGAGCCGCATGGCATTATGCGCCCAGCACGAAGTTCCTTACGAAAACAACATTTTCATGGTACCGCAACAAAGGAGATGCGCAGTTCGGCGGTGAACTGCTTGATCCTGTGCTGGATAGAGAGACCTACACGCCTGAAGTGCGTGACAGTCTGCGTGCACTAGGGTTATTTCTTGGCATCGGTTTCAAATCCAAGTACACTTTCCGAAAGTACGCGATACAGAACAGCACAATATTCATTTCGGGCGCGCACAAAACAGAAATAGGCGCAGGAATAGATATACTTCGAACAGATCTGGAATTCACGCTTGATCTTGATGACCGACTGCGCGCGATAGTTCAGAACAATCCAAATTTTTCGGCTATTTCAAACGGTCAGCTTGACGGCAAAGATTATTACCGCGCAAACTTCTATGTACAGGATAGATTAAAGCTTTCTGATAAATTATATACTCAATTTGGCGCGCGGTTTGATTACTTCGCAATAAACAAAAAAGCTTACCTTTCACCCCGATTCAATATCTCATATGCCATTGATAAGGTCACAACTTTGCGAGCCGGCACAGGCATATATTACCAGTCACCCGGCTATGAAAAATTGATCGATGCGCAGATATTTTTTGATCTGACAGAAGAAAAGGCTAAAAACCTGGAAGCGGAACGCTCGGTGCATTATATTCTTGGAGCCGAAAGGTGGCTCTCCAATGATCTGCTGATTAAGTTTGAATCATACTATAAACAATTCACAAACCTGATAGTACAGGAACAGCTTACCGGGTACAGGTATGAATACTATACCTATGACCCCAACAATTCATCACCTGAATACCTGCGTGACCCCGATAACTGGTACCGCAGCTCAGAAAAGCTGCCGTATGATTCAGTTACAGCAACACCTGTGAACGGCGCAAATGGTTATTCCTATGGATTTGAATTTTTCATAGAAAAAAAGGCAGTACACCCAAGTTCAAAATTTTCAGGGTGGATGAGTTATTCATTAAGTTACGCCAACCGATTGCGCGACGGGCTGGAAATCCCATTCCGGTATGACCAGCGCCACTCAATTAATGTAGTTGCAAACTATAAGCTTCTAAGCTGGCTTGAGCTGGGCGCACGGTTTAATTACTCATCTAACTTCCCTGTCACTCTGCCAAAGGGAATTCGTCCAAGGGTAGTTGGCGATTCACTTGCGGTACTGCCAATATTGAATATAGTACAATTTGATTTCGATTTCGGCGGCGAGGCGAATAAATTCGCTGATAAGAAGCCAGTGTACCACAGGCTGGACATTCGTGCAACTGCTTATACAAAATTCTGGGGTATTGACTGGGGATTTTATCTTGATGTGATAAACGTTTATAACAGACAGAATGTTATAGGATATGACTTCTATATTGATGAAGATCTGCAGGTTAAACTTAAGACTATTGGGCAGTTCCCTATTCTGCCAACAATTGGGGTAAATGCAAGGTTTTAGAATATTTACCTAAAAATACAGTGTGAACTTTCGAGGGAGAGTGGGATGAAACGATATTTTTTCTTCGGTTAAGTGTAAGAAGATGGAACGATCTCATTTACATCAATTGAACCAAAATAATACCAAAATTAATAATTTCTATTATTTATATGTTTTTTTACAAAAATATTTTATAATATTAACCAAACTAAATGGAAATAATGAAGTTAAATAATATTTCAAGCCCCGGCAAATTGTTAAGAACAATGCTTGCTGCGCTGTTGTTTGCAGTCATAACCGGCAATGTTTACTCACAGTTTGGTCAAAATAAAGTACAGTACAAAGTTTTTGACTGGAAGTATCTGCAAACGCAGCACTTTGATATATACTTCACGCAGGAAGGTAATTTCATAGCGCAGTTTACTGCTGTAGCCGCAGAAAGTTCATTGGTCAGTCTGGAAAATAATATCGGGTACGGAATAAAGAACCGGATACCGATCATTGTTTTTAATTCGCACAATGAGTTTCAGCAGAACAATGCGGTTGATGAATACCTTTCCGAAGGTATTGGCGGCGTGACAGAGCTTTTCAAGAACAGGATCGTTGTCCCTTTCGAAGGTGACTACGAAAAATTCAGGCATGTTATCCATCATGAGCTTCTTCACGCTTATATGAATGATATGTATTACGGCGGTTCTTTGCAGAACATAATTTCGCAGAATATATCGCTGCAGTTCCCCCTATGGTTTTCAGAAGGGATGGCTGAATACCAGTCAATAGGCGGTATGGATAAAGCCAACGATATGTTCATGCGCGACGCGGTTGTATATGATTACCTGCCGGAGCTGGACTACATTGGCGGATACCTTTCTTACCGCGGCGGTCAGAGCTTCTTTTCCTGGCTCGCGGATGAATACGGTAAAGAAAAGATAGGCGATCTTATGATACAGATAAAAGCGCTAGGCGATGTTGACGAAGGTTTTGTTGATGTGTACAACATGGGCACAGGTAAGCTTTCTGAGAAGTGGCATAAACATCTTAAACAAACTTACTGGCCTGATATTAATACCAGGCAGGAGCTCAGCGATTTTGCCAACAGGCTTACAAATGCCCGCGAAGGCGATGGCTTCTATAATACCGCCCCTGCTATTTCACCTAAAGGTGACAAAGTTGTTTTCATTTCCAACCGTGACGGGTATTTCAGCGTTTATATAGCGGATATAAAATCAAAGAAGATACTTAAAAAACTTATCGGCGGCAACCAAACCGCGGATTTTGAGGAACTTCATTTACTTACCCCCGGATTGTGCTGGTCTCCCAACGGAAAGAAGATAGCTATTTCGGTAAAAAGCGGCGATAAGGATGCTATATATATAATTGATGCGGAAGACGGCGATGAAGATCAACTTCCAATTGAGCATGATGGAATTTTTTCGGTTGACTGGAATCCAATGAACAATTCCCTGGTTTACCGCGGTGACAATGCAAAACAATCCGATATCTGGATCTATAACTTAAAAACAAAGAAGAAACAGCGCGTAACCAACGATCTTTTTACTGATATTGACCCAAGATGGTCAAGGGATGGTAAATCAATTTATTTTTCATCAGATAGAGGGCCGTACACTGACCTGAAAGATATTCCCGCTGATTTTGATATGAATACGTATGACTACAAGGATAAAGATCTTTATGTATATGATGTTGAAGCAGGCACATTAAAGCGCTTCACAGAAGATAAACATGCAAATGAATCGACAGTTGTCACTTCGCCGGACGGTAAGAAAGTTTTGTATGTATCTGACCGCAACGGAATAGATAATATCTGGATGCGCGACCTTGAAACCGGCGAAGAAAAGCCAATTACCAATTCACTTGACCCCATAAACCTGCTTTCACTTTCAGCAGACGGTAAAAGGCTTGCCTTTTCATCTCTTAACAAGGGCGGATATGATATTTTTTACCTCGAAAATCCGTTTGAAATTGATATTGCGATGAAAGAGCTTCCGAATACATTGTTTGTTCAGAAGAGAATTGATGAGATGAACAAACTCACCGCAGTTGATTCACTTAAACTCTTCACTGACTCCATGCGGGTTATTGCGGATTCACTGCAGAACCTCACGGTTGATACAACAGGCGAAAATACAAATTACGCCTTAACAGACAGCACAACCACCGATACAACCAAATCGCTCTACGGCGATGATATTTCGCTTAACCTGAATCCGGAAAAAGTTGATTCGCTAAAGGAATCTCCTTCGCAGCGTCTGAAACTGAAGGAAAAGAACAAAAGCAAATTCCAGCTTACTGATAATACAAATCCGGATGGAAGTTATAAAGTAAACAACTACAAGATCAAGTTCTCGCCTGATCTCATATACAGCAATGCCAACTACAGCAGCTTTTACGGAGTGCAGGGTACTGCACAGATGGCATTCAGCGATGTGCTTGGTAATCACCGCATATATGTTGCAACAAGTCTTGTGCTTGACCTGAAAAACAGTGACTATGCATTCGCCTACTACTACCTGCCAAAAAGAATTGACTGGGGTGTAAGCGCGTATCACTCGGCGCGGTTCCTGAACATAGGCCGTAACTTCGCGACCTCGCAGCTTTACCGTTACCGCACATTTGGCGCCGATATATCCATGTCTTACCCTATCAGTAAGTTCAAGAGGATAGACGCGGCGATCTCTTATAACCATTTATCAAAAGAGAACCTGGATAACCCGCTTGAGCCCACGCAAAGACTAGATTTTGTTCTGCCGGCAGTAAGTTATGTTTTTGATAATACACTTTGGGGATACACAGCTCCTATTAAGGGCTCAAGATATAACATAACTCTTATGGGTACGCCGAAGATAGGCTCAAATGGTGTAAGTTTCTTCAGCGCTATAGGCGACTACAGAACTTACTTTGAACTAGCCGAAGATTATAATTTTGTATTGAGGCTTAACGGGGGCGCAAGCTTTGGAAAGAATCCGCAGCGCTTTTATATAGGCGGTACGGAGAGCTGGATAAACTACGAGATACAAAACGACATATTGCCAATTGAAGAGATACAGGATTTCGCATTTTCATCGGCAGTAATGCCGCTTCGCGGCTATAATTACAATCACCGTTCAGGCAGCAAGTTTGCGCTTATGAATGCGGAGTTCCGCTTCCCTCTCTTCCGTTACCTGATACTGGGTCTGTTGCCGCTTGGATTCCAGAACATACAGGGCGTATTGTTTGCTGATGCCGGTTCAGTTTGGAGCGATACGAAGAAGCTCCAGTTCTTCCATAAGAAAAATGGCAGCCTTCAGACAAAGGATCTGCTGCTTAGCGCCGGTATTGGGACGAGGCTTTTCTTCCTTTACTTCCCGATGAAGCTTGATATTGCATGGACGTACGATATGCAGAACTGGTCGAAACCAACGTACATGATATCCATAGGTGCGGATTTTTAAAAATGGAGTTAGCCGTTATACCAAAAAAGGACGCGAAAGCGTCCTTTTTTGTTTAAACTGGAATTCTGTCGGGATGGCAGGATTCGAACCTGCGACCTCCTGCTCCCAAAGCAGGCGCGATAACCGGACTACGCTACATCCCGAAAATAAAAGAAGTGGACAGGGCCGGAATCGAACCGGCGACACACGGCTTTTCAGGCCGTTGCTCTACCTACTGAGCTACCTGTCCAGTAAAAAACTGTTTTAGCAAAAATATATATGAACAATGGTACTTCCCTATGCGGGGTTATTATTCCTAACGCCAGAATGTAATTGCCAGACTGTATTAGTCAGAAAACTTCCATAAAACACAAATATCCCCAAAATTTTAAATAAAATCAATTTACTATTTAATCCCTTTTTTAGCAATAATTTACACTTGAAAATCACTAAAAATTCCTTACTTTTGTATATTATGAATGATGTTTCCACACCGAAGCTTATAATATCCTACTTCACAAGGCTCCTGGGGATATTTTTGATCATCTTTGCGCTTATGGCTGCAGTGCAGGGTTTCATCTCAGTTATCAATATAAACAAAGATGGTTCCACAGGTATCAGGTACATTAACGAAACCGAAAAGTTTGATTACCTTCTCATCACAACAATTTCAGAAGACTACCCGGCATACTCATCAGGGATTCAGCCCGGTGATACCCTCGTAAAAATCAACGGCAAACCGGTAAGTGATCTGGCCGTGATAAGAGCTGAAATTAATAAAAAAGAGATAGGCGAAAAGATCACTTATACAATAAGGCGCGGATCTCAGGAAACAAATTATGAGCTAACGCTCGCTCCCCTTAACCCTCTTGAAAAACTTATGGTGTTTCTTTTCAGAACAGTACCCGTGTTCTTGCTAATGGCATACCTGGTTGTTGGCATTTGGGGGGTACTGAAGAGTCCGTATGCGACAGAGACGATCCTTATCGCGCTGTTTTGTTTTTGTTTTGGAAGTTTCATGTATGCGACAATAAATGTGGGTGACTCTTCCGACACATTCATAAAAAAATATTTATATTTTGATTCTATAAGAGAGTTTGTAACTTACATTATGTGGCTGGGTCCCAGCTTTTGGGTATTACTGTTTGCTACTTTCCCGCGCAGGAACAGGATATATGAAAAGAATAAATTCATTTCTCTTCTTTTCATTTTTCTGCTCCCGCTTATTATCATCATTTCATCACTTATGCAGTTTGATAGCCGAATATTGACAATAATGATATTCCTTATGCTTTTCATTCAGATGGGCGTAGGTGTAATGCTGCTTTCTATGAACCTTAAGAAGGTTAACACCGCATTAGAAAAGCGCCAGGTAAGATTAATGCTATTTGGAGTTAAGTTTGGCTCAATACTTATAGGCATAGGCTGGATACTTGTAATTGTAACTCAATTCATATTACTGAATCAGATTGGCGCCAATGTGCTGCTTGTAAGCCTGTTCATATTTCTTCTTTGCGAAATTGGAGGTCTGATTATCCCATTCACCTTTTTGAACTCTTTCTTCCAGAATAAGCTGCTTGAAACCGAAAGCGCGCTAAAACGCAGGGTACGGGTTTTTGGCGTTTCAGTGGGTGTCCTTGGTGTGTATCTATTTGTGATATTTGTAATTGTCAGGTTATCAGTAAGTTTGTTTGAGCTTAGCGACCCGACAGTAATAATAGTAACCGTTCTGCTTCTTTCATTAACTTTCACCCCAATAAATAAGCGTATATTAACCTGGCTGGATGAAACATTTTATCCTGAACGTACAAAGTACGCTGAAGCATTAAAAAAGTATAACAACAGCATTTCGGGCCAGATAGAATCCGCGGAGCTGCTGAGGGAATTAGGAATCTGGGTAAGCAAAACCATAGGGATAAATCCCGTGATACCATTTGCATTGAGTCCACAGTTTGGCGGGAGCATTCCATTCAGGTATAACGATAGTGAAAGCGTTATTCACCGCATTAGAAACGGAAACAAGTTCTATTGGGATGAAATTTCAGAGCGCTCCAGAATAACCGTTGATGAAAACGAAATTGAATGGGTAAGAGATAACGATATTTCAGTGACTATCCCGATGATATCGCAGGGAGAATTAATAGGAGTATTGAATCTTGGAAAGAAGCAAAACCAGGAAGACTTTTCGGCGGCTGACCTGGAAATATTAACTCAGGCATCTGCACAAACCGCACTTGCACTGCAAAACCTGAGCCTTCAATCAGTTTACATTGATAAAAAACGTATGGATAAAGAACTTGAGATGGCAAGAAATATCCAGCGCCGTCTGATGCCTCAGGAAATACCGGCAGTAACCGGGCTTGAGGTGTATGGAGAATCCAGGCCGTGTTTTGAAGTTGCGGGAGATTATTACGATGTAATAAGCAATGAAGAAGGCAATACATTTATGGTAATAGCGGATGTAAGCGGAAAAGGCGCCGGCGCCGCCATGATAATGGCGAACCTTCAGGCATCAATTAGGGTTGGACTCGAGATAACTGAGGATTTTTCTGAGTTTATCGCAAGAATAAATAATCACGTTTACAAGAACACTTCATCATCAGAATTTATTACTTTATTCATAGGCGCATGGGAGCCCTCAACAAATTCTTTTCACTATATAAATGCCGGGCATAACCCGCCCGTCATGCTGAATTCAAGCGGTGAAATATCAACTCTTGACGCAACTGGACTTATACTTGGTGTGCTGCCCGGACAGCAGTATGAAAGAAAAGTAATTAAAATTGAACCCGGTTCAGTAATTGCAATATTTACTGACGGACTGGAGGAAGCTATGAATCCGGAGGGCGAAATTTTCGGGCAGGAGAGGATCATAAATATTCTGAAAGAAAAAAAGGGACTTCCCTGCCGCGAAATAGTTAAGTCAATTCAGGATGGCGCAATTGAATTCTGTGATGGGAGACCACTTCATGATGACCTTACAATGATAGTAATTAAGAGTTAATGAACACGAAAAATATTTATTTTTTCCTGTATAAACTTATAATGAAATAAATCAACGGAAATATCCCTAAAGTTGCAATTGAAGCAAAGAAGAAAGCGATCTTAAAGCCCGAATCATCTGCAGATTTTTCAGTTTGATGATTATTACCGTCCTTTAATCTCCTGCATATCTTAAAAGTATAATGAATTGTGATAATAAGTGAATAAAGAAATCCGGCTCCGGCAACAGCCATGGCAGCATCTTCTGTTCCGCGCTCCAATGCAAGAAATGCTGTAACAATAGCAAAGGCAATTGAGCCAAATAATATTAAAAAGAAAGGTACTGCTATAACCTTATTATAAAAAACACCTATGCCGGCAGTGGATGCGCCCTTAAATGTGAAGTGACCGTCTGATAAATGAGTTCGTCTTTCATAATAGACAGAATAGAAATTCCAGTATGCTGTAAACAAAAAAGGAACAGCGGCTGAAGACATAATGATAAGCATATTGTCCTCATTTCCGCTGCCAATTAATACCAGTCCCGCAGCAATGATGGTAAACAACAAACCGCAGGATACCAGGATCAGTTTTCTCAACGAAAATCCCGGCTATTCAACAGAAATTATCTGCGATTGCTCTGTAATGATGATCTCAGCTTTACCTTTGTATTCTTCAATCTTACCGGTAATTGTCATTATGGAACCCTTCTTAACATCAGCGTAGCTTACTTCTGCAGTACCGGTTTTTATCACCGCAACAAATGTCGCGTTTGGATGCGGCTCATCAAAGTTTATCAATACTGTACCTTTGTTGGAAACAAATATTGACGCTACAATTCCGCGAACGATCTTGGTTTCACCAATAAAGTTCTTAGCCTCTTTGGTTGATACTGTATCCTGTGAATACGATATTGCCGAAATTCCGATGAACATCAGCAAAAGGAGAAATAGTTTTGTTTTCATGAGAATTAAATGTTAATATTTACCTTCTTTAAGTTTATCAAATGTATAAATTCCTGTTTCATGGCCATCCTGCCACACAAGCTGGATAGCATAATTACCTACCATCTTTATATCACGCAGCGTAAGCTGCGCTGATGAAAGCAGCGGGATATATGTTGCAGGCTTGTTGAGTTTATCCGCCAGGCAGTTTGCACAGGGACAGCTTTTGCGCAGGTTAGCAAGCTGAAGCAATGAATCACTGCCATCATCCCATTCAATGTGTAAATACCGTGAATCTTTAATATTTATTTTAACAGGATTGATAACAGATCATTTAAAATTCAAAAATTTTTCGGCTTCAAGTACATCTTCTTCGCTGCCGATAAAGAGCGGTGTTTTCTGGTGCAGGTCAAGCGGTACAATTTCTAAAATCCGCTCTGAGCCACTGGAGGCTCTGCCTCCGGCCTGTTCCACAATCATAGCAAGCGGATTTGCTTCGTAGAGCAGGCGCAGCTTGCCTTTGGGATTCCTGTTATCACCCGGGTACATAAACAATCCGCCGTAAAGCAGATTCCTGTGAAAATCCGCAACGAGTGAGCCCACATATCTTGCAGAATAGGGTCTGCCGGCCTCTTTATTATCAGATTTGAGCTCATTAATATAATTCTGCAATCCTGTGCTCCATTTTGAATAATTGCCTTCGTTGATACTGTAAGTTTTGGAACGTTTCGGGATCTGGATATTTTCATAGAACAGCAAAAATTCGCCAACCGTAGGGTCAAGAGTAAATCCATGCACTCCCCTGCCTGTTGTGTAAACCATTATTGTGCTTGAGCCGTAGATTACATAACCTGCAGCAACCTGGTTAATGCCCTGCTGCAGGCAATCTTCAAGTGTGCCGGGACCGCTTTTTGAAACCCTTTTATAGATTGAAAATATTGTACCAATGCTGATATTCGCATCGATATTTGAAGAGCCGTCAAGCGGATCGAAATGGATAATGTATTTGCTTAAGGGGCGCTCTCCCATGAATTTTTCCTTTACAGGAATAAAATCTTCGCTCTCTTCAGAAGCAATAGCGCATAAATGTCCGCTTACTTCCATAGCTTTTACCAGGGTATCGTGGGCATACTCATCAAGTTTTTTAACCTGTTCACCGTGCACGTTCTCGTTTCCAGTCAGCCCCATAAGGTCAATAAGACCGGCGCGGTTAACTTCCAGGGAAATTATCTTACAAGCCAGCGCAATATCCGCCAGGAGGTCGCTGAGCTCGCCCGTGGCATCCGGGTACTTTCTTTCTTCATCAATTATATGCCTGTATAACGTGGTAAATTTTTTTAACATTTGCGCTGAAATTTTATGTTTGTGAAACGAAATTACTCAAATTTATGGCTAATTTAAACATACTCTTTTGTAAACAAACTATCCTCCATTTATCAGGCTTACAAGCCGCCGGAGTTCTCTTTCGGGGTTATTCCACCAGTTTACTGACCATACTCTCAGGAACTTCATTCCAAATGCACTGATGTGTTTTTCCCTGAAAATATCCCATGCGTATGCTTCCGGGGAACTGTGAAAAGAACTTCCGTCACACTCAATAGCTGTGATATTACCTGTTTTATTTTCAGGAAGTACAGCAATATCTATCACAAATCCGCCGGTTGAGTAATTCATAACCAGCCTTTCTGACGGAAAATGCTTTCTAAGGCTGTTATAAACTTCATCTTCGAAAACTGTTTTGTTAAAGCTTAAAATGCTTTGCTCTTTTGCTTCCGCGTTAGCCTTTAGGTTTTCAAGCACAGAATTTCTGGTAACCGGGTCAAACTCTTCAACGGCTTTAACATAAGCCAGGTAAGCATAGAATACTCCTTTACCTTTGTTACCGGATGCGGCAATCAGTGTTGGATACTCCCTGATGTATTCATCGGGAATTGATGTGCAAACTATCATCATGTGCTTCGCGCGTGTAACAATTACATTCAGCAGCCGGAATCCCTTTTCCTGATTTATCGGTCCAAAGTTCTGCAGGAAACTGCCATCAGCCCTTTTGCCAAAAGTAGTAGATATGATTATGATATCACGTTCATCACCCTGTATGTTTTCTAGGTTCTTCACAAAGAAAGGTTCTGAAGGCTTATTCATCAATATGCTGACCTTCTGCGCAAAAGCGCTGCTGCTGTTGGCGGCAAAATTTACCATATCAAGAATATAATTCCTTTGAAGAATGTTAAAGGTTGCAACACCAATGCTTGGATTATCATCACCTTTTTCAGGATCGATAAGTTCATTTATCGATGAAATGACTTTTTCAGCCTCCTGTTTATTTATACCCTCGGCCTGGTTATAGATACCGCACACATTAAAATACCTTAAAGCTTTATAGTTCTTCACCGGCGGCATAGGATTTAGCCGGGAATTATAAAATGCCGCATTGGAAAAATCAATGAGATCAGGATGTTTAGACCGGTAATGGATATCAAGGAATGCTTCGTTGTAGCCTCTTTTGATGGCAAACTCAAGCAGTGATTCAGAATCAGCAAGATTTCCGGGATCGGTTGTGATCTCAATCTCTTCCTCATCTTCACTCATTGAGTCACTTTCAATAACAAGCTGCGAAGCAGCAAAGTAGTTAGATGGCGGCATTTGGTTCTCATCACCCGATACAATGCGGTATTTGCCCCGCAGCTTCGCTGCGTAAATATCTTCAACTCTAAGCTGGCTTGCCTCATCAAATATCACAAGATCAAACAAACCCTCACGCATTTCAAAAAGGCTGCTGCAAACTACCGGATTTGTAAGCATCACGGGAAAGTGATCTGTAAACAATTCATGATCCGCTGCGATGATCTTTCTTAAGGAATTCCTTTTTTGGAACCTGCTGTTTCTTGACTTATTATACAGGGCATTAACATTTATACCGGTACGATCTTCAAATTTATCAGATGATTCAGCCTGCCGGCGCTGCCAATAATCCAGAATTATATTCAACTGAAACTCTTTTATCTTACTAAGATTTTCCTGTATCTCTTCAAACCTGCTGCTATCACGAAGCCTGATGTTACTTTCATGGGCCAGAAGTGTGTTAAAAATGAAATATTGATCTGCAGTTTCTTTCCAATTATCAGTATTCAGCTCAATTAGTTCATCAATTAATTTTCTTGCCGTTTCATTGCATTTCAGGTAATCACTGCGCCAATAGTAGTAGTCATAAAGGGAATTAATATCTTTAACTACTATACTGAGTATTGAATCCAGGGCGCAGAGCGCATCAAGTTTATGTTTTACTGCCGATGTCTCAAATTTGTAATCTGCAGCGAATAAACCGGAATCATTTATTGAATTCAAAATATGCTCTGCTGAGACATCCGCTTCACTCAACAAAGCGGGATCGCTGTATGCAAACTTATCATAGTCAATTGATGTATATTCAATCAATCGCGCTGCTTTGAATTCTTCAATACCGCTATACCAATTGTTCAGCTTCTTATCGATCTTTTCCAGCTGAGGTTCCATTTCACTAAGGTCATCTTTTATCTCACTAATTGTAAACTCAATGTAGCCGGTCTCCCTGAACTTCTTAAGCCCATAAAATTGAGGGAGAATAGTATTTTTATCTCTTTTTAGCTGTTTGTACTTACCTGAAAAGAGCGAAAGCAGGTTCAGTTTGAAATCAGCCCAGGAATTTAATCCAGTAAACAATTTTTTGTTGATCTCACAGTTTGAACGGTAAAGCCCGGCAATGGCGTTTAAGTCAGAATTGAACGCGGCGTTATATTCTGCGTAGCTGCTGCTTAGTGCTATGCTGTAATTTTGGTGAAGAGCAGTGAGTTTATTGATCACCGTATTAAGCTGCGCAAGAAGATGTTTGATCTTTGAGTCAAGTTCCAAAACAATATCTTTAGCTGAACGCGCTGAAAAGAGGCTGTCATCCAGTATCGAAAAGGTTTTCAAATCACTTTTTGCAGTTTTAAATAAACTGCGGTTCTTTTGAATGAAATTCAATGTGGAGTTGTAAAGCTCCGAAATGTTATCAGAAGTAAAATCAATGCCGGCGTTTTTCAGAAGGCTGTACAATTCAAGGTAGTGATTCCCGGTATCTTTATCCCTTATGAATTTCCCGACAAGGTCACCCCAGGACATATCGTTTAAGAGATATTTGCTGTAAAACCTGTGATTTTGGTTAACTTCTTCTATAATCCCGTCAGTTTCGCTGAAAATGGTATCAAGTATGTTTCTCCGAACCGGTTTAACAGCGGGTTTGGGGTCGCGTACCGCATCGATAATCAATTTCCTGTCGCGGTTTACATCTTCTATTAATCCACAGAGGCTGCCAAGACCCAAAGCGGTAAGATTTTTTCTTATGACCTCAAGGGCTGTACGTTTTTCGCATACAACAAGACATTTTGTTTTGTTAAAGAGCGCATTAACAATTATTGCAGTTAGAGTTTGACTCTTGCCCGTTCCGGGCGGACCGTGAATAATCAATTTGCTGTTTCTTCCCAGGTTTTTTAATGCACGTTCCTGTGTGGGGTCAGTTTCCACTGCTGAATATTTTATATCCTGGTAGTGAGGAACTTCCAGTTTATCAAAATGCAAAGTTTCCGCTCTGCTGATAAGGCTCTTTATATCTCTTATCAGAGGCTCTTTGGGCGTTTTAAAAAGACCGAATATACCTGAATAAGTGATTGAAGGATTCCCTTCTGCCTGTACATGCTTAACCCGGTTTACTTTATCAAGCATTGGCGTTATTTCATGTTCTCCTGAAATTTTAACAGCAGCAGAGCTAATTTGGCTCAGCAGTTTGTTAACGATTTCAGTAAATTCAGATTCATCTATTACAGAATCAGACAAATATTCTTCATTCAGTTTGGAAAAACCTGTTGAAGAAAGATCCTGCTCCAGATAATTCAGCAATACATCATTAACTGAAATAGCCTGTTCTTCATCTCTGGAAATGATCCATTCATTTTTATCCCTGGAAAGACCCAGCATCCAAATGAATACAGGTGCACTAATGACCTTAGAGGGATCGCTTTTTGTACGGTAGATCAAATTGGGGTAGCCAAATCCGAAGGTTTTTATGCCATGCTCCAGATAGGTATCCTCATTTTCATAGAAAATAGAAGAAAGACGTTTAGATATGTGGTTAAGCTTTGTTTCGTTCTCTTTGTTCTGTGGAGGAAGAGGAGAAACCGCAGTATTGCTATACTTAGGTGCCGGACCCCCTTCAAAGATGCCGGAGGCCTGTGTATCAAAAGTCCTTAAAGGTTGATCATCAGGTTCAATTCTGAATTTGAATTCAAAAGCAGAATTATTCAGTAACTTTCTGATAAAATCATTTGGCAGGCTTTGTTTAAGGTAAGCCAGGTCGCTCAGGTCGAGCCTTGCAGCGCGGTTTCCCGGATAAGCGTTCAGATGAATTGAGCGTGTATTACCGATCTGAAGTTTTTGTTTCAGCTTTTTAAGGAACTCAATATTCACTGTTTGCTATCCATTTAATTTACATTACAGAATTAACCTTATCGCATCCTGGATACTTTCGACGGGAATGTACTCAATATCTTTGGAGGGTTTAAAATTTTTCATATTGCTGCTTGGCAGCACAACTTTTTTGAACCCAAGTTTAACCGCTTCCTGGATGCGTCTTTCAGCGAAGCTGATGCCGCGTATTTCACCGCTTAGACCGATCTCTCCAAGTATCAGCATATCGGCATCAATTGAGGTATCTTTAAAACTTGAGCATATACTTATCGCGGCAGCGAGATCAATTGACGGCTCATCGATTTTAATTCCGCCGGCAATATTTACAAATACATCAAACTTTGAAAGGTGGATCCCGATCTTTTTTTCAAGAACGGCAATTAAAATGGCAAGCCGTTTGTAATCAAATCCCGTTGCGGTACGCTGCGGCACCGAATAACCTGAAGATGATACAAGCGCCTGCACTTCGATCAAAATGGGGCGGGTTCCTTCCATGCTTGCTGATACTGTGCTGCCGGAAATTCCCCGAGAACGCTGTGATAAGAATACCTCGCTCGGGTTTCGCACTTCCATGAGTCCCGTGCCGGTCATTTCAAAGATACCAATCTCATTTGTTGAGCCGAATCTGTTCTTAATAGCGCGCAGTACGCGGTAGGAGTGTGTCCTTTCACCTTCAAACTGTAAAACGGTATCTACCATGTGTTCAAGTACTTTGGGTCCCGCAATAAAACCCTCTTTTGTGATATGCCCGATAAGAAAAAATGATATGTTCTTCGCCTTTGCTATCTGTATAATAGCGGCGGTTGACTCACGTAATTGCGAAACACTGCCCGGGCTTGATTCGAGTTCGCTGCGGTATATAGTCTGTATAGAATCAATTATAACGATTTCGGGCTTCAGTTTATCAACAACAGCCGCAATGATCTCAAGGCTGGTTTCAGAAAGAATATAGAATTCATCATGTGCGAATCCCAACCGTTCACAACGAAGTTTGATCTGTTTGGGTGATTCTTCACCGCTGACGTAAAGTATGGTATTATTTTTGATCTTATCGCTTAACTGCATCATGAGGGTTGATTTGCCAATGCCGGGATCGCCGCCAACAAGCACAACAGATCCCGGCACTACTCCCCCGCCTAATACGCGGTCAAGCTCTTCAATAGTGCTTACGATCCGTTTATCTTCGGTGATATTTATATCAGCAACCTTGGAAAGGTTGGTTAATTTAGCGCTGAGTATATCGCTGCTTTTTGATTTTAGCTTGTGTTTATCGGTATGCACGATCTCTTCCACAAAGGAATTCCATGAATCGCATTCAGGGCATTTGCCCAGCCACCGCAGGGAAACATAGCCGCAATTCTGACAGATGTATTTTGTAACCGGTTTAGCCATATATTTGATTAATTTGCAAAATTACTCAAATACACAATTATTTACTAACCATTTATTAATTTAGGCTTTGTATTTTTGCAGTATGACTGCAAAAATACAAACGTAATTCTGAAGATTCACTTTAGGTTTTCGTCAAATTATTATGGCTAAAAACAATCTTTCATTATATATATATTTACAAAATATGAGAATAGGTTTTGGTTATGACGTTCACCGGCTTGTAAAGGGCAGAAAATTGATCCTTGGCGGGGTTACAATTCCACATAAAAAAGGGCTTTTGGGACATTCAGATGCTGATGTACTGCTGCATGCGCTGTGTGACGCTATTTTAGGCGCAGCCGGTCTAAGGGATATAGGGCATTATTTCAGCAACAAGGATATTAAATGGAAAAACATTTCGAGCCTGGTGCTGCTTGCGGAATCTTTCAAACTGGTAAAAAAGCAGAAGCTGAAGATCGGTAATGTAGATATTACGGTTATACTGGAAGAGCCTAAGATAAGTCCATACATAGACCAGATGAAAAAGAATATTGCCAAAACACTTGGGATACGAAATACTCAGATATCAATAAAATCCACAACCGCAGAAGGGCTTGGATTTATAGGCAAGAAACAAGGATGCTCTGCATACGCAGTATGCCTTTTGCAATAGCACCTGAAATGCGATACTTCCTCAAACATTTAGTTCAATAATTATTTCCAAACTGAAATATTGAATATACTTCCCAACAACCCGAAAATAAAAGCGCTATTGTTATGTATCCTGAGCGGAGCTTTCCTTGGACTTTCCTTTCCGCCGTTTAAGACCTGGTTTTTTGTGTACCCCGGCCTAATGATAATGTTATACCTGGTTCTGAACGCGAAGCGTTTCCGTCACGCATTTGGTAGAGGCTATGTGGTAATGCTGGTATTTAATGAAATTACTCTTTACTGGATCTCAGGGTGGCACAGCGATGATACTTTCCTGAAAGTTGGAGGAGTTGCTACTGTTATTGTTCATTCATTATTTATGCTGATACCGGTATTCATAACATACGGGGTATCAAGAATAAATAAAGAGCTGGCGCTGGCGATGTTTCCGTTAATTTGGGTTGGTTATGAGTACTTTGATAACGTGTGGCAATTCGCTTTCCCCTGGCTTGAGCTGGGTAACACTGAAACTTACAATCTTGGAAGAATTCAAATAGCGGAGCTGGCGGGTGTTCACGGTTTAACTTTCCTGATTTGTGTTGTTTCAGCGGTGTTGTATTTTGTAATATCGAGAGTTTACAATAAAGAGTGGAAAGTACTTTCAGCTAAAACTGTTCCATTGTACCTGCTTTTATTGACACTCCTTTTGTTACCAAATTTTTATTCCATTTACCGGCTTGATGGAGTTGACAATACGGGCTATTTCAATTTAAGAGATAGTTCAAAGGTCGTAAATACCGCAATTGTACAGACTAATACCGACCCATTTAAGAAATGGGGCGGTAATCATGATCAGATCCTGAACACCTACATGGATGGACTTCATGAAGGATTAAAATTCAATCCGGATATGCTGGTGCTGCATGAAACAGCTACGCCGTATTATTTCCTTGAAGATATTAACATGCTGAAATCAAAAAGGTTTTTTGATCTGGCTGATTCCAGCGGCAAGTATATTTTGATGGGAATACCGCATAAGTATTACTATCCTGATTCAGTTACTCCCCCGCCTGATCACAGAAAAACCGACGGTTCAAAGAGGAAATTTGATGTATTTAATTCAGCAATCTTAATTGAACCGAATAAACATCACAAGAATTTCACAATCCATAAAAAGGTTAAGCTTGTTCCGTTCAGTGAAAGAATGCCGTACCAGGAAAAGGTACCGTTCGCAAAAAAATGGTTTACCTGGGGCGTTGGGATCAGCGGCTGGCAACTGGGCAATGATATGAACCTGTTCAATCTTAAAGATACCGCCAAAAATATCGATACTAAATTTGCATCTCTGATATGCTATGAATCGGTTTTCAGTGAATTTGTTTCTGAGTTCGCCAAGGATGGCGCTGAATATTTTGTGATAGTAACCAATGACGGCTGGTGGGGTGATAACGCGGGACCTGAACAGCATAACCGGTATGCTGTACTAAGAGCAATTGAAAACCGCAAATGGATAGTGCGCTGCGCGCAAACCGGAGTTTCCTGTTTTATTGACCCGCTGGGGAATATGTATGATGAGATTCCCTACTGGAAAGAAGGAGTGGTTGACAGAAATATAATTGCCAACACAGAAAAAACTTTTTACGTTCAACACGGGGATATAATTGGAGTAACGGGATTTTATGCCGGCATATTAAGTTTAGCCGGCTCTATATTCTTTTACGCATACAAAAAGAAGCTTAAGAGCAAAGCCTGAAGCCTGCCTTTTTCCTTTGTTCTTAATTCTTCCGCTTTTTTCCTGGCTTCTTCTATGGTTGTGAATTCGCCGAATCTTGCCCTGTACCATGTGCCTTTTGAACCGAGATCAACTTTAACTACATTACCATTTAAACCCGGAACCAAACCTCCTACGGCGCTGATGCGTTTATTTGCTTTAGCATCGGAATCCCATGCGGATTCCTGTATAGTAAACTTGCCATTATCAAGCTGAACATAGATCACCTTGTTGTAATCATCTAGCCATCCCATTGAACTTTTTGTAACACCCGGAACAGTTGGGTTTGAATTCTGCTGAGGCGCGGTTTCCTGTTTAGGCTGCTCCTGCTTAGGCGCTTCCTGTTTAGGCACTTCCTGCTGTGTGCTTTGCTGTGTTACAGGCTGCTGCTGTACAGGTTGTTCCTGTTTGGGCTGTTCTGTTGTAGTTTGCTGTGTAGTATTCTGTTGTTCTACTGGAGGCTGTTGTGTCGGTTGCTGGTTATCAAGTGAATTTACAGATGCCTGGTTATTGCTTTGCGTTGTATTCTGCTCTTCATTCCCGCTTGTTTCCTGCTGCACTTCTTCAGTGTTCTCTTCAGAAGGAGTAAAGAAATATTTGTATATCACCGGGGAGAAGATAAGCAGTATAAGCACAATTGAAAAGAACATTATGAATGTTGTAACGTAGATCCTGAGCTTGGATTTATACTCGGCTTCTTTGGTTGCCTGGTATAACAGCTCATACTCGTAAGACATCGTCTGCGTATCTGTGGTATTGGGTTCGCTATCTTTGTACCAAATGTAATATGAATTATCCTGCAGTTTGTGTTCGTAGCCATCACCATTACCGTTGCCGTTACCATTGCCGTTTCCGTTAGCAAATGGCATCGGGGTAATAGTGGTCTGATACTCGTTGGATTTTGTATGATCGCCGGTGATCTGGTTATGAAGTTCAACAGCGCTGGGCGGAATAACCGTTTCAACCGGGGGAATCACGGTACTTTCATTTACCGGCGGAACAGGCGGTACTGTTGTTTTATTTAACTCAGCGGCTATTTTATGCTCTTCATTGGATACTTCAGTGAAATAATCAGAAAATGACTTTTCTGTCACTTCTTCAATTTCCTTTTCAGTATCTTTAACTTCATTTTTCAGATCTTCTGCTTTTGTACTCAATTCGTCTGCTTTAGTGCTTAAAATATCTGCCTGCGAGCTCAGCTCATCAGCTTTCATAGAGATCTCCTCGGCAGTTTTTTTGATATCTTCGGTTTTTTCTTCTGCAATTATTCCGGCTGCGAATATCTCTTCTTTTGCTTCTTCTGTTTTTTCAACCGGGGGGATAACAACAGGTGGAATTACAGGCGCTGAGAAACTTTCTTTATCAGTAAACTTCTGTTCTACTTTTGGCGTAGTGATCTTATTCAGAATTTCTTCGCGCTTGCGCTTTATTTCATCTTCAATTGAAAGATGTTCGTTTGGAATATTAGAATCCACCGCAGATACCGGTGAAAATTCTTCCACTACGGGCGGGACTACCGGAATTTCCGGAGTTTTCACCTGTTCAGGATTGTTTAAAGCTTCATTGTTTTGAAATTTTTCGGGTTCAAACTGTCTGCCCTCTTCAAAAGCTCTCTGGTTTATTTCTTCTTCAAGTGAAAGTGTAGGGAGGAATTCAACGGTTTTTTTATTATTCTCATCACCGCTGTTATATTTAATGATAAATTCACCCAGGTTGGTCACATCAGCAATGTTCTCATCTTTTACGCCTTTTATGATGCCGGCAAATATATCATCATATATTTTCTCGGCTTCAAAACTTGTGAGCTTAAAGTACTTGCTGATCTTTTCTACTATTTCCTGTTTTATCATAACCCTTTGGTTTAATTGGGTAATTTTAACGAGAGTTTATTGTATCCAGAAATATTCTGTCAGGAAAGAAAGTAACATGGTTTTTCGCCATCGGTATCGGTTCGTTCAGTTTCATGTAAGATGATGAATCAGCGTCTTTTCTTTTGATAGTGAACGTTCCGAAGTTTGTAATACTTACTTCACCGTCTTTTTTCAATTTTTCCACCAGGCGCTCAACCAATATGCTTAAAATCATTTCTGCGCGCCCTGTTGTTATGTTGTGGTCTACAGCCAGTTTGTTGATGAGGTCAATTGTTGTCATATATAATAATTTAATTGGATATGGAAAACCAATTAAAGATACCCCTTTTGGGATTATTTAGCAATAGTACAACAAGTGAGTTTTGACTACACAAACAACGGTATTTCAAATTTGACGGTTTTATAAGTTTTCTTTCCCTCTATATATACTTCTTATATAAACCTTTACTTTAAAGCGATATACTAACTGCACTAATATAATAATTTATTTTTTATTGTCAAATAGGGCTAAAAACAAAAAAAATAAAAACCTCAAAAAAACTGCAAAATCAGCAATTTTCTAAAAATTTATAAATCTATAAAAATGAATTATTGGCCTTAAGGCGGGGTCCTTTGCGGTTTATTTGTTCTTAATCTGAAACCCAGTAAACGCAGTTCTTCAGTGTTAACCAGATTTTCAGGGAAATAGGTGCCGGTTGGCTTACCATAGATGTTAACTTTATCAACTTTTTTTTCTTTGAAGTGCAGTTTTATCACATCACCGCTTGATCTGTTCGCGCCGTTTGGATCATTTGCATCATACACAAAATAAATGCTTGCAGCGTTCGTATCAACCTGTATATAGTTAACCCGGCTTTCGAAAAATTTGATGTGCATAAATACACCTGATATCTGGTCATAGCGGCTATTGTTTAGTTCATTCAGCTGCAGCGCGAAAGCGCTTTTGATGATATAGATATCCTCAATATCATCTTTAAAGAACGCATAGATCGAGTCACCTGTTACCTGGAGATCCTCTTTCCACACAACGGGTTCTCCGGCAAGTGATATGACTCCCCCTTTACCTGTAATATCCCTGAAGTAATATCCGGAATGGGAAACTGAAAGGAAATCATTCCTAATAGTCTTTACGCTATCCCTTGCAATATAGTGCTCCGGTTGATCTCTGAAGGACTCCATTTTTTCACTGAATATAAATGTAGTATCGGTGTTCCCATCTTTTGTTTCGATCTGCACGAGCCTTGTTTTGCCTCTAACGAAAGAATAATTCCGAATTTCATAGTTTTCCGCGTAGCTGCCGTAAACTACTGCGTTTTCGGTAAGGAAATCTATCTTAACATCTTCTTCAGCGATCGATTTTTTTTCGAACTCATAATAAGTAGCCTTCTTTGAAGTTATAACTGTGGAATCACTCTCGATTTTCACATTACCTGTGGCGGTTGAAATGCCGATAAGTTTTTCGTAAACAAGATTATCGGAATATATCACAGAGGAGTCGCTGACGACCTTAACATTACCGCGGGCATAAGATTTTTGAACGCTTCGGTAGTAGTCAAGTTCATCTGAAGTGATCGTATAAGTTCTGTTATCGGTGATACTGACATTCCCCCTGAAATTCGCCAGGTCCTGATTGAACAGGTAAACTCCATGATTAGCTTTAAGTGTGGTTTTGGGGTCAGTGAGTGTAGCCCCTGCGGGGCAAACTACCTTCGATTCATTGCCGTAATATGTACCTTGCGGCGCGTAAATTGCGAGGGTATCCTGAACAACTTTAACATTGCCAAACAGGTCAGCTTTATTCTGGTTGAAATACTGTATTACACGGTTACAGGTTATCTTCAGGTTGTTGTGTGTTAACGATACGTTGCCAAGCGCTTCGCGTACCTGTTCACCATCAATAGTTTTACCAACAAGGCTATCAGCGTGATTAATTGTGATCTTATCCTGGGCATACAATGCCGATGAACAAAATACACTCAGGAAGGCAAGCAAAATATTGGCAAAGATGTTTTTCAATTGTTATTTCTGTATCTCTCCGCTTACTTTGTAAATAACATAATTTTTCAGGTTCTGATCAGCTTCAAATCCATACCCCTGAATATCCTCAGATTTTGTAGTAATATGAACAAACTCATCAGATCTTATCCTCTGGGTTTTATTCACCCATAGCAGCTTATTGGTTGTTAAAACAGAGCCATCAGTGGAAACAAGTTTAACATCATCATATACTTCAACGTCTTTTGTCCCGTCAAAGATCTTACCGCGTCTTCCGGTCAATGTGGAGCTGTAAACACCTTCTTTGTAGAAATCAACTTTGGCGTTACTATCAATAAGCGTGTAATTGAATTTCGTAAAGATCCTGATCCTTCCTGCGGTAAGTATTGCCTTAACTTTGCCTGAATCGGAAAACGTGACGGTTGTATTGTAGCTTTCCTGTGAGGGAATACTATCAGCAGAGGTTATGTTTATCTTTGGGGGCTCAATTTTATCACCTGAGCATCCTTCAGCGCTAAACAATACCGCGGTTAAGAAGAAGATAAACGCAAATACAGGATGAAAGTCAGTTATGATCCTCATGGCCAGGGCTCAATTCTATCCAAGACCGGCCTTAACAAGGTCATGCATATGCACAACACCTTTAGGCATTTTTTTCTTATCAGTAATAACAAGCTGTGTAATTGTATATTTTTCCATCAATTCAAGCGCGGTTTCACCCAGCATATTTTCATTGATCAGCTTGGGTGATGTATTCATGATATCTTTGGCTTTAATATCAGCAACATTTTCATACCTCTGCAGTGTACGCCTGATATCACCATCAGTTATGATCCCTTTTAATTTGCCGGTTTTATCAACCACACAAGTGCATCCAAGCCTTTTAGACGATATTTCAAACACAACATCCTTGAAAAGCGCATTTTCTTTTACTCTCGGTATAAGCTGATCGCTTGTCATCAGATCGCTGACTCGCAGCAGTAACTTTCTTCCAAGTATCCCGCCCGGGTGCAGCATTGCGAATTCTTCTTTTGTGAATTCCTTTTTTTTCAGAAGCGCAATTGCCAGCGCGTCACCCATTACAAGCGCCGCGGTTGTTGAAGTTGTTGGAGCCAGGTTGTATGGACAAGCTTCCTGGTCAACGGAAACATCTATTATAACATCTGAAAGATCCTTAAGTTTGGAATCAACATCACCCACTATTGAAATGACCTTAACACCAAACTGATTTATTGCCAGTAGCAACTGGATAAGCTCGAAGGTATCACCTGATTTCGAGATGCAGATAACCACATCACCGCGGCGGATGATGCCAAGATCGCCATGGACTGAATCAGCGGAATGTAAAAAAATTGAAGGGGTACCTGTGGAATTTAATGTAGCTACGATCTTCTGGGCTATGATACCAGACTTACCCAGGCCGGTAACTATTACTCTGCCCTTACACTTATAAATTATATCTACCGCTTCAGAGAAACTTCCGTTTAATCTTTTTTCGAGGAGGCTTAATGCTTTACGCTCAATCTGTATCACACGCTTTGCATCGGATATAGCTTTATTTTTCACTTATTATCAAATTATTTATCCGGATTATTATAATTATATTTGTACATTATAATAAAATTAGAATTTTATTTAAAGCTAATATTACTTCATATAAAATAAGCAAAAAAGAAAGTTTGAATATTGGAAAATCTGAAAAAAGACGATGTTATAGAACTGGTAATAGATGATATTGGGGCAGAATCAAGCGGAATAGGCAGATTTAACGGCGAATATGTGGTTTTTGTGCCTAAATCAGTGCCCGGAGATACGGTAAGGGTAAAGATAAGGAAGAAAAAGAAAAAGTATGCAGAATCTACCCTGCTGGAGATCATTCAGCCATCCCCTTTCCGTATTGAACCGGAATGTGAATATTTTGGAACGTGCAACGGCTGCAAAATGCAGCATATTGAATATGCAAAACAGCTTGAAATAAAGCAGAGTATTGTAAAGAATGCATTTGAGAGGATCGGCGGATTTGAGAATGTGACAATTCCGACTGTACTTGGCTCGGAAGACATTTATTATTACAGGAACAAACTTGAATTTTCATTTTCTAATGACAGGTGGCTTACTAGTGAGGATATGCTTATAGAAAATATCGATAAAAGCTTCGCTGTTGGCTACCACATACCGGGCTTCAATGAAAAGATACTGGATATCAGGGCATGTTATCTTCAATCACTTACCACAAACAAAATTCTGAATTTCACCCGTGATTTTTTTAAACCAAAGGGAACATCCATATATACTACAAAAACGCATAGCGGCTATCTGAGATTTTTGACAGTAAGGAAATCAATTTATAATAAGGGGTTGATGGTTAATCTTATTACATATGATGAAAACGCTGAACTAGTTAATGAATATGCAGCTTTGCTGCGGCAGGAAATTCCCGAGGCAACAACACTTGTAAACTCAATTACTCAATCCAAGGCGCAGGTCGCGCTGGCTAATAATTTTAACGTTATTTACGGTGATGGCTTTATTGAAGAGAAGATCGGGGGATACCGGTTTAAGATAACGCCAAACACATTCTTCCAGACGAATTCCAAACAATGCGAAAAGCTGTTTGAAACCGCGGCCACAATTGCTGATTTAGGAAAAGAGGAAAATGTTCTGGATCTTTATTGCGGATGCGGGGCGATATCATTGTATGTATCGGCAATGGTTAAGAGCGTACACGGAGTTGAGTTGAGCAATGAATCAATTGACATGGCTTCTGAAAATGCTGAATTGAACGGGGTAAATAACTGCACATTTGAAGCAATGGATGTAAAGGACTACCTTGAGAAACTAACAGCAAGCCCCGGCGGGGAGAAGTTTGATGTTATAATACTTGATCCGCCAAGAAGCGGGATTCACCCCAAAGCTGCAGAATATCTGCTTCAGTATGAGGCAAAGAAATTGATATATGTTTCATGTAATCCTGCAACGCAGGCAAGAGATGTCGCTCTGCTTAAGGAAAAGTACAATATTATAAGTATTCAACCGGTTGACATGTTCCCTCATACGTTTCACATCGAAAATGTGGTGAGACTTGATTTGAAAGGGTAAAGAATTCTGGTGCAAAATTCTTGATAGTTTGTATGTGCACAACTATGACCCAGCAGTTTCCCGTTGGAGTGCATCAACTGTGTTGATGCATGCATTGACGTAATCAATGCACTCCAAGAAAAGCTGCATAAGTTTTAACCGTAGCCGAACCCTTTCAGGGTTCGCTGTCTTTTTAACCTACAATCACAAACGAGCCCTAAAAGGGCTCGACTACAAAATAATGTCCTGGTTGGATTGATTGAACAAAATACAATATAGCAATATCAAAGAAGCGAGACTAAATTTTAATATATATAATTGTGTAACACAAATTAAAACAATATGTCAAACGAAAAAACTAAAGCACTAATAAAGACTTACCAAATGGCAAGGAATCTTTCCAATTATTATATTTCAAAAATGGAAGGGATCGATATTCACAAAGTTTACGAAGTAAACGGAGTGCAAATGAACAGTGCTTACTGGATACTCGCTCACCTGGTGTGGACAGAACACTTCCTGATCGTTGAAGGTATTGGCGGAGAGAGCATGGGTATTGAATGGCTGAATGATTTCGGGTTTGGTTCAGCGCCGGATAAGATCAGGAATAAACCACCCATCGAAGAAGTGAAACAGCGATTTGAGGATGTACACAACAGATCCATGGATATACTTAACAAATTGACCGATGAGCAAATGAAGGAAGGAAATAATATAGAAGCAAATTTTGGCGGCAGCAAGGATAAGTTTCACGTGTTGATGCACGCTATCAGGCATGAACCGATGCACATTGGCCAGCTTAGCTGGATATTGAAAGCAAATGGAGTCAGGCTGACGTAATTCGCTGTAACTATTTAAAGCCAACAGTCATTGACTTATTCATGGGCAATCAATCGCACTAAGCAATAAGAAGGATGTAGTTGAATTAGTTTCAAAAAAGATTATAAAATTCCTCTTTGAATATCTTACCGTATTCACCAAAGCGTTTTGCAAGCAATTGTTTAAATGGCTCATGCGGGAAAGGTTCAAACTTACGAATAACATAATCAAAAGCGCCAACGGCGGCTTTATCGCTGCCGCATAGTCTTCGAAGCGGCAATACAACTAAGTTCAAACCCTTTTTTTCAATTGTCAGAGTCTCATCAATAATAAATATGGTCTTTTCATTTATCCTGTTAAAAATATCCTGACCCTGAATTTCCTTCAATCCGTTTTCTGAAACGACAACCACATAATCGGCTGATGAAACCCCGGTAAAATTTATTTCTTGGGGAGAAATTATGACTTCGCTTAGAGAAAATCCCGAGCCCTGGGTTACGGGGTTATCGTTCTTTTGAGTAACATGGAGTCCGCACATAAGCGCAGCTTCGGTAAACATTGCCGCGGTTGATTGTACCCTTTCACCGGCACTGCCGGAAATGATTATTTCATTCGGTGATCTCAGATCATGGTTGAATTGAGGAGATATATACTTGTGAGGCTTTATATCACCTTTATGGCTGTGCACGTCAGTTTCATATTTTTTGCTGAATTCGGGTCTTGCATGTGAATTCTTTATAACCCCGATCTCATGTCCCTCATCTTCGGCCATCTTGGCAAGCATATTCCCTTTGATCTCATTACGTTTGGTACCATGTTCCGTGCAGAGTTCAAGCACTTCAACAATCGCAAATCCATTGAAAGTTATTGCCTCACTGATAGTTTCGGTCAGATCCTTATCGGTTGCGGTTTTACGCGCTATAAATCCGGCTTTAGAGGCATCAGCTATCTGACAGATATCCAGCGATGGATTCATACTGCCGAAGGGCGATGTAATTGTATTAAAGTGTTCGGGTGTTAGCGAGGATGTTTGCCCGCCTGTCATACCAAACAGAAAGTTATTTGCTACTATTACAGTTACATCAACATTCATAAGCGCAGCGTTTACTATGTGCAGCAGCCCTATCATTGAGCCGCCATCACCAATCAATACAATTGTTTTAAGCTTGCCTGAGGCAAGCACTTTATCAGCAACGGCGATGCCTGTTGCAAATCCGGTTGACCTGCCGTGAGTTGTGTGCACAGTGTGGACTTTATCAAATAATGCATCAGCGAGCCCGATGCAGCCAATATCGGTAACAAGGCAGACATCATGCGGATCAAGCTGCAACAGTCCAAGCGCGTCATTTAATTTCTTCAGAATATTTGAGTGACCGCAGCCTTTGCAAAAGGGCATTACCGCTCCATGTGTCATATATGAACATTGATCAGTTGTATTCATAATTTCATTATCCTTTCAGTAATTTCATTTGGGGTTATCATTGTTCCAAGCTTGTTAATTCCATACACATTATAATTCTTAAGCAATGGAGCAATTATCATTCTGTACTGCCCGGAAAAATTTTCTTCAGCAATAAAAATATTTTTGCAGCCTATGGCTGCTTTCAGTATCGCTTTTTCAGGCACGGGGAACATACAGTAAATAGTAAGCGAAGAAACTTTGCAGCCCTGTTTCCTTAAGTTCGCAACTGAATCTTTCATAGTTCTGGCTGTTATACCGAAACTTATAATAAGAGTATCAGCGCCTTCTTCGTGATCTTCTTTTACAAGCGACATTTCATCTTTGTGAGCCCGGATCTTATCTTCAAGGTGTTTAAGTACTGCCAGGGTTTCGGGATCATTTTTCTTTAAGCTGCCTTTGGTATTGTGGGCGGAGCCGGTAGCTGTGACTTTCACTTTTGAGCCTACCGGTGCGAATTTTGCGATCATACCGGGGGAATCAAATCCATACATTTTCCACTCGGAAAAATCAGCGTCATTTTCAGAGATCAAGTGTCTGTGTTCAGGCGCGGAAATTTTGAGCTTGTTGTAGTCAACACTTTCTGTGGTCATTCCTATTTCCTTATCGCTCAGCAATACAACCGGTGTGCGGTATTTTTCAGCCCAATTGAAGGCTTCAATTGTCAGTTCATAACATTCCTTAGCGGTTGAAGGATACAGCACCGGAATTGTATATCCGCCACTGGTGGCAAATTCGGTAATAAGTATATCACCCTGCGCCCCCTGTGTAGCACCGCCTGTGCATGGTCCAAGTCTTTGAACAACACTGATAACCACAGGTGTTTCGGTAATTAAAGCGTATTGGACAGTTTCAATCATTAAAGCCCAACCGGGGCCTGATGTAGCGGTCATAGCCTTAACTCCCCGCATTGATGCGCCTACACAGTAGGCAAGCGCGGAAATTTCATCGGGTGAACTTATGGCAATTCCGTTATTAAGCGGAAGCAGGTCTATCAATCCTTTATAAATGCCTGAAGCGGGTGTGATAGGATATCCCGCAAAAAATTTGCATCCCGCCTTGATGGCGCCTTCGGCTGTCATTTGGTTACCGCTGCGCAGGGCGAGTTTTTGGTTTTGAGAGTTCATAGTAATTCCATAATAATAGTGTAATACCAGCTTTACAAAATTACTCAGGATTGTTTGAATAAAGAATGATTTGCGTTTGGTTTTGGCGGCAGCGATAAAAATCATATTAAATTATGATCTATCAGATAATTCAAATTATAAAAAACGGGATTGTATGAGATGTAAGGTCACTCCAAAACGAGTCCTAAAAAGACTCGACTACGTGATAATTATAACGCCATGTGTGACTGATAGGCTTAGACAGTGCAGCAAAAGCGGGTTGAAAAAACAAAAAAAGCGGCAGGTTGTTTAACCTGACGCTTTAGAAAAGACATTGACTCCCGCGCCGTAGTCGGGCACAGCACTCAGCCCGCAAAATCTATTGCAGGAGTGCTTTTACCTTCTCAATAGCTTCATTGACTTTGTTTTGCGGAGCGTTTGATTCCCAGGTGATTTCATAACCGCCATCTTTGGCTATAATATTCGCATCAACGTGGAATGTCATAAACAGAACCTGTTTTTCGGCTCTGATATTGAAGCCATCAGTAATGTTAGCAATTTTTACTTCATTTTCAGCAATATCCTTGCTGTATTCTGTTTTAATTACCTCAAGCTTCGCAAGCAGTTCCTGCTTGGTTTTACCCGGTTTGGGGATGTTTATCATTTGTAGAGTTTAAGTTCTTTAATTTTAGAAAAATCTTTCAGATCCCTGGTAACGATCTCTGCATTTTCACTTATTGCAGTCGAAGCAATAATAGCATCCGGGAGTTTTAATTTATACTTCCGTCTCAATTGAATTGTTAATTTTTCGATTTCAGTATTGATATTGATTATCCGAAAGCTATTCAGGAAAAACTCAAACATTTTTTCTTCCGCAGGTAAAATATTAGGATGAGAGAGTAATTCAATTCTATTTATTTGTGAGATTATAATATCATTTTGATTGATAAAATCAAAGCTGAAGATTTCATCAATTCTGCTGCGGCCTGAGAAAAAATCAATAAAAATATTTGTGTCGTAAAGGTAAGTCAACCCCACTCTTCTCTTATTTTCTTTTGATAACTGACTCCATCACTTTTTTTTGATTTCCATATTCCTTCTAAAGATTTTAGGATTTTAGAATTAAGCTGCCCTTTTTCCGAAATTCTCTTGTCAGGCATATCAACAGTAATGGATTCTCTATCCATTGCTAATAGTCTTTTTCTTGGTAATTTTATAATTGGCATAATAATTTATCTTTTAATACCTTAAGTCATTTCGGCGGGAATTCTATCACCCTCTTTAATTCTGCGGGTCTCGATTTCCTTCCAGTAATGGCATGCAACTGTATGCATATGGCTTGTGCCGCTTACCTGTTCCAAAGCAGGCTCAATATTCCAGCACTTGCTATCAGTTGTGTATAGCTTGCTATCCACATATTTGCACCTGGTACAGAAATGACAGCCTGCGGGATAGTTTGTAGCCGCCGGCACATTACCTTCGATGGTTGCCAGTCTTCCGCGGCCCTTGTTGAGCTTTGGTATTGAGCTCAATAATCCCAAAGTATATGGATGCTTCGGGTTGTAAAAAATTTCATCTGAAACTGAATATTCAGCTACTTTAGAAGCGTACATAACAGCAACGCGCTTAGTTACTTCCGCGATAACACCAAGATCGTGAGTTATCATAATAACGCCCATACCAAGCTCATCCTGCAGCTTTTTGATAAGCTCAAGGATCTGCGCCTGCACTGTTACATCAAGCGCGGTGGTGGGTTCATCTGCTATTAAAATTTCGGGTGTACATGAAAGCGCCATTGCTATCATAACCCTCTGCCTTAATCCGCCGGAAAGCTGATGCGGATAGTCGGAATACCTCTGTTCGGGCGCAGGGATACCGACAAGCCTTAACATTTCTATTGATCGCTTTTTAGCTTCATCCTTGGATACTTTTTGGTGAAGCATAACGGCTTCATCTATTTGGTCACCGCATGTGAAAACAGGATTCAGCGACGTCATTGGTTCCTGAAAGATCATAGCAACATCGTTGCCGCGGAGCTCCTGCATTTGTTTATCGTCAAACTTGGTAAGATCTTTACCCTTAAAAAGAATCTCGCCGCCAACAATTCTGCCTGGCGGATTCGGGATCAACCGCATAATTGATAGCGCGGATACGCTCTTTCCACAGCCTGACTCGCCTACGAGTCCAAGCGTTTCACCGCTATCAAGATCGAATGATACATCATCAACGGCTTTAGCAACGCCATCATCTGTGTAGAAATATGTTTTGAGGTTCTTAACTTCGAGTAATTTTGACATATATTAAATATTGTTATGTTATTGGCAAATTAGCGAAAAATAATTGAGAAAATAAAGGGATTTATGAGTTTGGCATAATTTTATGCCGTGTTAACCACTAAACTCTACTCAAATGTTCTTCGATAGCATGAAGTCAGCTGTTTTTGATATTACAGCTATTTAAGAAAATCCGCTATTTCTCTGTTAAAACGTTTCTGCATTTCTTCAGCTTCTTTAATTGATTTGGCTTCGGTGATTATCCTGATAATAGGCTCAGTGTTCGATTTCCTGAAATTTGCCCATCCGCAATCCATATCAAGTCTTAAGCCATCATCAAAATTTTGTTTACAGCCGCTGTATTTCTTTTTAAGAAACCGGAAAATTGAATCTGCGTCAATATTTTCAAGCTGAATTTTGGATTTACGAATGAAATATTGCGGCAGCGAAGCTTTATATTCCGAAACTTTGCCCCCAAACTCAGCAATTTCATTCAGTATAACAGCTGTTCCCACGAGTGAATCTCTGCCATAATGCACTTCGGGCAGTATGACTCCCCCGCTGCCTTCTCCCCCAACAACAGCCTTAACAGCTTTCATTTTTTTGATTACATTTATTTCGCCCACTGGTGACTTATAAAGTTTTCCGCTTAGCGAGCTGACAACGTCATCAACTGAACGCGAAGTTGAAAGGTTTATAGCTGCAATCCTTTTAGCCTGTTTCACTTTTGAGAGTACATTGCGAACAACAGCTGTGATAGTGTTCTCTTCACCGAACGGTTCACCTTTTTCAGTAATGATAACAAGCCTGTCGGCATCGGGATCGATAACAATACCGATATCCGCTTTATTCTTTTTCACTTCACGGCAGGTGCGTTTTAAGTTTTCAGGCAGCGGTTCAGGTTTGCGCGTGAATATACCACTTGGATCACAATCTATCTTTATGACCCTGCATCCAAGCCGCTCCAGCAATTCCGGTATAATCTTAGAGCCAGATGCGTTAACGCAATCAACAACAACCTTAAACTTCCTCGACTTTATTTTTTTTAAATTGAGTGAACTGATATTAAGGACTTTTGAAATATGGAAGTCGAGAAATCCCGGGTAGTATTCGATCTGTTTGATCTTATCGGCTGATACAAAGAAATCAGATGAGTTATCAAAGTATTTCCACAGGCGCGCATTTTCGGCTGCATCAAGAAAAATTCCTTTACTGTTAATGAACTTCATACCGTTCCACTCCTGCGGGTTATGCGAAGCGGTTACAGCAATTCCTCCGGCGGCTTTGAGCGTTTCAACTGCGAGAGAAATTGTTGGTGTTGGCGCAATGCCAATGTTAACAACCGGGCAGCCACAAAAGAGTAAAGTGGTTTCTATTAGCTTCTCAACAAGCTCGCCGCCCATTCTGCCATCTCTGCCGATAACAATTTTTTTACGATTGGAATATTTCGCGAACGCTGCCGCATATTTTACGATATTTTCAGGGGTTAATGATACTCCGAATATTCCGCGGATCCCTGAAATTGATATTATTGGTTCTTTCATATTATTACTTAACTCTATCTATATTTCTAACAGGGGGCTGCAGCCCCTAGTTCATTAATAATACTAATAAAAAAGCGGAAAGTTATTTATCTTTCCGCTTTATATTAATTCGTTATTTCAATATTACTATTCCACTTCTTTAGTAAGCCAGCATTTCTTCTGCGGCTTTTAAGATCCAGCTATCCTGCGGAAGCGCGTGACTTTCGAGGCTGAACGGAATGTGGATGTGCAGACCGGCAACACGTTTAACCGGCGCATCAAGATATTCAAACGCCGCTTCTGCGATCTGCGAAGCTATTTCAGCTCCAAAACCCATGAACTTTGTATCTTCATGGAACACGATCACTTTGCCCGTTTTCTTGACTGATGTAAGTATTGTTTCAGTATCAAGAGGAACGATAGTTCTAATATCAATTACTTCAATACTGTGACCTTTTTTCTCCATTTCGCGGGCGGTCTTCAATGCTTTTTCAACCATTGCACCGTAAGCTACTATGGTGAGATCGTTACCTTCTCTCTTAACGGCGGCTTTGCCGAACGGGAGGTAATAATCAGCATTTGGTTCAGGTGATTTAGCGTAACCCTGCCTGTAGAGGAATTTATGCTCCAAGAACATAACAGGATCCTTAAGCTGACAAGCTGTTTTGAGCAATCCTTTTGCATCAGCCGCATTTGAAGGGTATGCAATATACAATCCGGGACATTTCGCGAAAATAGCTTCGATATTCTGCGAGTGATAATGTCCTCCGCCGATGTATCCGCCGGTTGCGACCCTTATGGTTACGGGACACTCAAACGCACCATTTGAACGGTAACGGTACATTACGAGCTCATCTCTAATCTGCATCATTGCAGGGAATATATAATCTGCGAACTGGATCTCTACTACCGGCTTTAATCCGCTTAACGCGGCACCAACTGCTGTTCCAAGAATAGAGGCTTCAGCCAGCGGTGAATTGAAGCAGCGGTTCACGCCGAATTTTGTTGAGAGTCCTTTGGTTGCTGTAAATACGCCGCCTTTGCCATCCTGTACATCTTCGCCGTAAACAAGCATCATCGGATTTTTTTCCATTTCTTCCATGAGCGCGTGGTTAATGGCATCTACCATAACAATTGGCTCGCCGGAAGGTTCAGACGCTTCATATTTTATCGGGGTCTGTTCGCTATCCGGGCAGAAGAGATTATCTTCAACAGTAGCGGGATCCGGAAGCGGTTCAGCATATGCTTCTTCAGCAGATTTGATTACAAGGTCATTCAATTCTTTTCTTGTAGCGGCAATTTCTTCCGCTGTCATAATTTCCCTTTTTACAAGTTCCTTTTCAAGCTTGGCAATAGGATCTTTTAAAGTATCTTTTTCGATGGCTTCTTTTGAGCGGTATTTATCCTGTGAATCAGAAGCAGAGTGTGAGCGAAGCCTTACAACATCCGCGTAGATGAATGAAGGACCTTCGCCGTTCCTTGCGAGCTTAACAGCTTCTTTAGCTGTAGCGTAGCTTTCAAGGAAATCGGTGCCATCAATGTGGAACTTGTGAATGCCTTCAAAGCCCTGGACAACTTTATAAACCGAGCCGCCTGCTGTCTGCTGCTCAATTGGAACTGAGATAGCAAAGCGGTTATTCTGAATGCAGAAAATTGTGGGGAGTTTTTCTCTTGCCGCCCAGTTGATAGCTTCAAAGAATTCACCCTCACTGGTTGAACCTTCGCCGCCGCCAACATAAGATACTTCATCTGTTCCACGGTAAACGCAGCTTAACGCCGCGCCAACTGCCTGCAGGTACTGAGAGCCGGTTGGTGAGGATGCAGTAGGCATTCTGAGTTCTTTGGAGCCCAAATGCATGGGCATCTGTCTCCCGCCGGTGAATGTATCGGTGGCTTTGCCCATAATGTGTCTGAAAATTTCAATGGGTGTAATTCCAAGAGCGGTGCCGATAGCATTATCTCTGTAATATGTAAAGAACCAGTCCTTGCCGCCTTCCATGGCCATAGCACATGCAACCTGGATCGCTTCATGACCGGAGCCGGAAATTAAGAAGGTAGCTTTACCCTGTTTTATGAGCATGTCTATTCTGTCATCGGTGAACCTTGAGAGCAGCATTGCTTTATAAGCATGTATCATTTCTTCATTGGTCAAGCCATGGTTCTTAACAGTTTCTTTGTGAAAGTCATACTCAAGACTTTCTTTTGAACCATTGGATGATTTTGTTCCATTGGATTCTTTCACAGCCCCATTAGTGCCTTTTGATTTCTTTTCTGCAGCAATTTTCTCTGCCATAGGAATGATCCCCTCTATATATTATATATTTAATTAATTCTTAACCGGAAACATCGAAATAAATGGAATTTCAAATATAGGGATTTTTAGAATATGATAAAAGGGAATTTTCGCATTGCATGAGACGAGTCCAAATTTACCATTGGCTAAGATCATTTTACGGTTTACGTTTTTAGCTAAAAAGAGTCCAAAATAAAATAAAAAAATAGACTTGAAATATGAATAAAAAGTGTTAAATTTAAAGTTAAAGGATGCACGTATTTACAATTTTTACCAATTAACTAACTATTTATAACTTTAAAAAAGAGGGTAAGATGAAAAAAAGCTTTATTGCTGCTCTTCTCGTTTTCTTATCAGTAACAAGTGTACTGGTATCTCAAACAACCGATGCTGTCAGTTATAACAATGCTGAGCTGTATCAGAATTCAGCAAATACCTACGATGAAAGCCTGGTATTTGGAGAAATATTAAGGAATCACAATGTTGATACATTAATAACTGTTGCTACAGGTTATGGCGTTGAATGGACAGGAAATTATTATGTTGTCAGCAATTTCAGTACAAACAATTTTTACAAAATAAGACCTGACTGGTCACTGATTCAGGCTTTACCAGTTACAGGCGGTTCAGGCTTATTCAGAGATATGGAATTCGCAAAAGGTTACCTTTGGGGAGTAAGCGTTACAAACGCTATCTTTAAAGTGGATACAGCTACGTTTGCACAGGTTGGTTCAATTGCTTTGCCAAGCGGAATTCAGGCAAGAGCTTTAGCATGGGATTCCGGCAGGAACGCTTTCTGGGTAAGCACAGCAAGCTTTAACGGTTTCATGAGAGCTTACGATACTCTTGGCGTCGCTATTGCCGGTTCAGATATTCCTGTAGCAAATAATGTTGGAGCGTTCTACGGTGCTGCATATGATAATGTTTCACCTAACGGTCCATATTTGATCATTGCATCAGATATTGCAAACAATACAGTTGCAAATCAGAACCAGGTAAAATATGTAAGATGGAGAATTGCGACATTACCACCGGTAAGAGTAGATTCAATTACCATGACAATTCCGTTAATTGCAAACAGCGGTACAGCAGGTTTAGCTCATGGCGGATGTGATTTCAGCAGTACATTAATTCCCAATAAAGGAGTAATCATCAGTCTCGCCCAGGGAACACCTGACAGAGTGATAGTTGTAGAGATCAGCGATCTTACAGCGATCACAAGCAATGGAACTGAAGTTCCTTCAGGTTATTCTTTAAGCCAGAATTTCCCGAATCCATTTAACCCAAGCACATCATTCAAATTTGATCTGCCAAAAGACGGTAATATCAGGCTATCTGTGATGGATGTTTTGGGACGTGAGGTTTCTGTGGTAGCAGATGAATTCAAAAAAGCAGGTTCATATACTGCAACATTTGACGCTTCTAAACTTTCAAGCGGAATATACTTTTACACATTGACTTCTGGAAATTTCAAAGAAACCAAGAAGATGCTTTTAGTAAAATAGAATTATTCATTCAACATCGATTCAAGGCACTTTCAGATTGAAAGTGCCTTTTTTATTTATACGAATTCTGTTTTTGGAAATTATAGAACCAATCAATTTTAACGTCGATTTCGTGTGTTTAAACACACAACAAAACAAAGGTATAGATCCCAGAGTTTTCGAATATTTATATTGACATTTCAGAAAAAATAATACATATTCAAATATCAATTAACATATTTTCCAATAAAAAAACCAAGAGGAAACAATAATGAAGAAATTATTTCCGTATTTGAGCATTCTTG